>Ga0114958_10001689_pt1 | contig 17076 bp, 12 predicted proteins | sample C_130208_EF_Meta_FD_89577 | JGI IMG/M metagenome (GOLD analysis project Ga0114958, IMG submission 89577) | Freshwater microbial communities from Lake Croche, Canada to study carbon cycling - C_130208_EF_MetaG | ecosystem: Environmental > Aquatic > Freshwater > Lake | place: Lake Croche, Canada...
CCCACCGCAAACCCCTATCCCTTGCCCAAATCCGCCGTTTGGAGGTTCCTGTCTCTTCTTTTCACCGAAACACCGCCCTACCGAAACACCGAAACACCTCTACCGTCCCCCCCTTTTTCTCCGCCCTTCGGTCCGGCCTCCGTCTCCTGCAACGGCCCTCACCTCAAAAGCAAATTCCTAGCAGTTCCTAAAATTGGAAATTTCGTTTCAATTCTATTGTTAAAATGAGCATGGAAACAGCAAAAAAAACTACCCGCAAGTCAAAAGGCACCGGCAAGGATAAAATCCTCAAGGCCTATCGCCAGGCCTTGCTTCAGGAAGGCAAATTGCCGCCCTCGGTTTTCGCTTTCTGCCAATCCCTTGGAATTCCTGAGGACGAATTCTATGAGTTTTTCGGTTCATTTGATGCCATAGGAAAAGAAATCTGGCACGGATATTTTCAAAGTGTTGCTGGACGGCTTGAAGCAGACAGTAATTATCCCGCTTTCATGATTCGGGAAAAGATACTGGCTTTCCATTTTACCCTGCTGGACGTCCTCAGGTCTGACAGGAGTTTCGTGCTGTTGTCACTCAAAGACTGGAAGAACCCGGCGGTAACACCTTCCTGGTTGAAGAGTTTCAAAGCTGACTTTGATGCCTGGCTCACGCCGGTATTGAACGAAGGTAAGAGCAGCGGTGAAATAGCGATTCGTCCGCCCATCGACAAACAATATGACAACCTCCTATGGCTCCACCTGCTGTTCATTCTCAGGTTTTGGAGCAAAGATGATAGCGCAGGCTTTGAGAACACAGACGCCGCGGTGGAGAAGTCCGTAAACCTGGCTTTTGACTTGATTGGCAAAGGCATCGTGGACAATGCCATCGACTTTGGAAAGTTCCTCTATCAGCAGGCGAAAAGCTAAGTGAGCGGATCCCAGGGACCAGGTATTTGTTGGCCACAAGGTCTCCACTTGGTCAAATTGCTATCATCACAATTACAGGTTGCCAGGTCCCATTCATGAAAGAGCAAAAAAGAATTCCGATTACGAAGGTCCAGCGTGCTTCCAGGTTCTTGACAACCGGTGCTAAAATCGGGCGGAACTATCTCAAACACTATGGCAAAAAGATGATGGACCCTGCCACCACGCGGGAACAGCTTCATGAAGACAACGCTACCGATATCTATGATTCCCTGAGTAAGCTCAAAGGCAGCGCGCTGAAAGTCGCACAGATGCTGAGCATGGACAAGAATCTCCTGCCGAAGGCTTACCAGCAACAGTTTTCGATGGCACAGTACAGTGCTCCTCCGCTCTCGTATCCACTGGTCGTCAAAACATTCCAGACATATTTTGGAAAGGCACCCGGACAGATCTTTGATACGTTTTCACAGCGTGCGGCCAACGCTGCCTCCATGGGCCAGGTTCACCGTGCCACATTGAAAGGAAAATCCCTGGCAGTGAAGATTCAATACCCCGGTGTTTCAGAGAGTGTGAAGAGCGATCTGGCCATGGTGAAGCCTATAGCCCTGCGGATGTTCAAACTAAATCCCGTTGAATACGAAGAATTTATCGGGGAGGTCGAAGCCAGGTTGCTCGAGGAAGCTGACTACAAACTGGAACTACGCCGGTCGATGGAAATGTCGGAGAAAAGCCGGATGATGGACAACCTCGTATTTCCGGGCTACTATCCTGAGTTGTCCGCACCAAAAATACTGACGATGGATTGGCTGGATGGGCAATTGCTGGGCGAGTTCCTGAAAAAGGGTAGGCCTTCAAAAGCAATTGCCAACAAGTTGGGTCAGGCCATGTGGGACTTCTATCATTTTCAGTTTCACCAGCTTAAGGCTGTTCACGCCGATCCACATCCCGGTAATTTCATTGTAACACCTGACCATAAATTAGGCATCATCGACTTCGGTTGCATTAAGGTGATCCCTGATGATTTCTACAGGCTGTACTTTCAGCTTCATTACAAAGACATTCTTGATGATTCGGGACGGCTTGAAGAAATACTCTATCAGATGAAATTCATTTATCCCGAAGATTCGGTTCAGGAGAAGAAATTCTTCAGGGCAGTATTTATCGAGCTTCTGGAGTTGTTGGGACGACCCTTTCACACACCTGAATTTGATTTCGCCGATCCAGCGTATTTTGAAACGCTGTACCGGGTGGGAGAGAAGATGTCTAACATGAAGGAGCTTCGGGAATCGAAGCGGGCACGGGGCATCAAGCATGCCTTGTACATCAACCGGACATACTTTGGTCTTTATAGCTTACTCAACGAGCTGGGTGCAACCATCGATACCCGGTCCTATGTGCCCTCCTGGAAGTCATTCTAGCAGAGATAAATAATAAGAGGGCTTTTTTGGATTCGCCAATAAATGCGCGAACTTGGTTAGCAAATGCTAACCTTATGAAGAACGATCGCAGAACTTTCCTCAAATCATTTTCCTACGCACTCGCCGGTCTCGGTGTCACCAGCATGCTTCCATGGGAAGCCGTGGCGCGTGAACAACTCCCTTTTCCCCGCCCTTGGGTTCGGCCTCCGTCTCCTGCAACGGCCTCACCTCAAAAGCAAAGTCCTAGCAGTAAAAAGTTAGAGCAAGAGGGATTCGCGAGAATCGCGAATGGCCGGTGGATTCTCATCCATCACGGCAGGGCGTTGGTCGATCCTATTGCGGCGGAACGGGTGTGATCCATCAATACGCGCAACCGATGGCAAAGTGGAATGCACCGCTGGGATCACCCGGGTCCTTGGTGAGATTATAACCATACTCAAAGCGCACCGGACCAATCGGAAGCTCCAGGCGGATGCCGAGGCCTGCCGCGAGTTCCACATCGGCCCCACCGAGACCCTTCGCTTGATCGGACAAGGCGCCTGCGTCGAAAAACGTCACCGCCTTGACCGTATCCGTTAGATTCCTGATCAATTCGAAATTTGCACACCACATACCCTCTCCCCCCGTGGCATATCCTTTGTCGGAGGGGCCGAGTTCCCGCTCCGGGAAGCTCCGGACCGTACGTGCGCCGCCATTGAAAAGCCGCAGATCAATCGGCAAACCGCCGGAATCGCCGGATGGCATGATGGCTCCGAGTTCAGCCCCGATGCCGAGATCGTAATCCTTGTTGATCTTGTGATACCATCCGCCGGACAAGCCGGCCATGACATAACTTGTGGTGACACCTCCGACCGCCACGCCGGCCTGCAATGCATTCTCCAAATGCCATCCCGCCTTGGGCAACACCGGATTCTCCCGAAAATCAATAGTTTGCGAGAGTCTCACCCGCGGGTGGGTGTAGAGATTCTCGCCAAGGGCGTCTTGCGGAAGCCCATCCGCTTCAGTCCTCACAATCGAATATCCCGCAAGCAGATCGAGTGAATAATGTTTGCCGAATTTCCAAGTGAATTTGTCATCGATGCCCGATTCGTAAGTCAGATAACCCTCGCGTCCGTAGATCAGCTCGTAGATACGGGCGGTGGTGGAAATGTCGGAACCGAACAACCAGGGATCGGTAATGCGCAGCTCTCCTAACATGCCGCGGGTCCCCAGTTCCAATCCCGCGGAAAATCCCAGCAATTTTCCAAACATATTGCGATCTGCATAGGTCGCGCGGGTGATGAATCCCTGATAGGAACCGAAACCGGCGGACAGACTGAGTTCACGCGCCTTGGCCTCCTTAAAATTCAACGTGGCATCGATAACATCCTTCCCGGCTTCGGAGGATTCAACGCGTGCCGAGGAAAACGCTCCGGTTGAGAGAAATTCGCGAAGCCGTTTGTTCATTGCCGCCTCGTCATACCACTCGCCTTCCAGGATTTTCATGCGGTTGGCAATGCGTTGCGGTTCCGTGCGCTCCAATCCCTGGATATGAATATGGCGCAGCTTCACCCGCTTGCCGAGTGCGATGGCAAATCCCGGAATGAACTCGGCGGCCTCCAAGGTTTGGCTCATGCGGATCTTCGCACCCGGATAGCCACGTTCTGCGACCTCCTCCTCCACCGCAAGACGCATCGTATTCAAATTACCGCTCGTTGCCACGCGTCCGACAAATGGACTGGCGGTATCAGAAACCAGTTTGGCTTCTGAAGGAGCGGCGCAGGTCACGCCAGGTCTGGCGATTTGGAACAATGTGCCGGGACGGGCGTCGATGGTGATGTTCACCGCTCCGCTAACCGGATCCATGGTTTTGGTGGCGATGACTGCCTCCGCCTTCCAGTATCCTCGGGCATTGAGTTCCTGCCTTATGTAGGACAAACCGGTTTCCACATCGCCCTCGCGGAAAGGTGGCGAACCAGAGCTGATCGATTGGTCTTTCTCCGCTGGTTTGGCATAGATCTTGGCGAGTTTTTTCGCGTCGTCGGCATCCACACCGTTCACGGTGACTTTGTGGAGATAATTCCTCCGTCCTGCATGAACAATCAGCACGATTTCATCTCGTCCGGAAATTTTCCAATCCACCGTCGCTCCGGCATGACCATCCTTTGCCAACAACTGGCGGAGCATGAAGGCGGCATCATCCGCGAGAGATTCGAATGCGGGCGATGCTTTGACGTGGACCAGGCGGCCCCCCAACAATTCCAGCACCTGTCGTTCGCTCCTGCCGGACATTCCCTCGATGCGCACGTGCGTCTTCGCCACGGCCGCAACGACCGTTAGAAAAAGACCGGAGATGATACGGATGAATGTCATTAGCGGAATGATATGCGCCAGATGCCCATGAGCCGCGAGTCCCCTTCGGCACCCACGCCTGCGGCAACAAACCATTTGTCGGTTAGTGAAATGGTGGCCGTGGAAAACGAATCGCTTGAATACGGGTCCGCCTCGGCAAGGCTGAAATCGACCCGATCCAACAGACCAAGAACAGGGCGGAGTGTTTTGCCGCCGATGAAACGTCCGCGCCTGAGTTCTTCCGCGAGGAGTTGCATGGCACGCGAGGATGCGGCCTGTGGGTTTTCCAATCCGGAGGTGGTGGTTCCGGTAGCCAGCAATGTCATGATTTCATTTTCCGGCAGCGGCGGCGTGGAGGTAAGCACCAGTTGCGGATTGGAAGCACGCCCGTATGCGAACATGTTCACCCGATAGGGCCGCGGCTCGGCACTGCCACGGATTTCAAGAATGGGATCCAATCCCGTAGCCGGAGTGAATCGCACATATCCGGAATCGACCATCAAGGTGCTGAAGGGCAGAGCGGCTTTCAATCGGGATATTTTCACTTCGCCGTTGGGCGCGGGAGTCCCAAATGTCCCACCCACTCGCAAATTCACATCCACCTTCCCAGTGGCGATGTTTCCGCGGATGAGAAATGGGTTCTCCGTACGAACCCAGACATCTATTGTCCAATTCCGGAATGGCTCCGGCATCGACGATGTGGGACTGGCGGAGGCGGCGTCGATTCTAGGCAGTGCCGCAGCCGATGGGCCGGTGAAGGGAGAGCCTATGGGCAGCAATTCAATATCACGGTAGAACAGACTGTCCACCACGCCCACTGTCCCGGTTAGAGCGGCTTTTTCCAGCGTGCCGACGAGCCGCAGATCGGTGTTGGCGCGCACGATCAACGATTCATTGCGCATCAGCGGCAGATGATTGCCGGTGATGCGGAAGTCGAGCGCGCCGGGCTTGCCATCGACGATGGCCAGGGAGCCTCTGCCTTGAATCGTTCCGCTCGCGAGCGATGCCTTGAAGCCGGATAATGTCACCTTGTCCAATGCGAGGTCCACGGACGCGCCCATTCCCGTGATCGGAGGGATTTTATTGTCCTTCATCTCGATGCCCGCGCCCGTGATGTCGAGTTTGCCCTTGATGGCGGGCCTGGAAAGTTGGCCGGCGACCTCCACATTTCCGGCTAGAAATCCGGAAACCTTTCGCGCATCGGCCACCAGCGATCCGAAGCGGGAAAGATCGATGCGCGCAAGATCGACTCTGGCGGTGAGCTTCTCGCTCTGAATGAGTTCGGGTTTTTCCGCCCACTCCGTCGGGCGGAATGGCATGGAGGCTGACATCAGGGCCGGAGGGTAATCCGGTGTATTTGCCTTTCCTTCCACCTTCAGGATGCCATTGCGCCCTGCGATTTTCACGATCAGATCAGCAGGCGGGAGTTTCGGTTGCTCGGGCGAGCGCAGGTTTTTCATCTCCAGCAGGAGATCGATTTCCGGAGCGGCATAAGTCCCGGAAACCATCACCTTCAAATGACCGGTTGACTTCGCATCCAGTTTCGCGGCAGCAGGCAGCCAATCCTTGAGCAACCCCAATGAAAGCACCTGCGAATCAATCGCCACCGCCAAAGGCCGTTTGTCGTGGACAAGCATCTCACGCCACTTCGAGAAATCCTCAGGCACCGGCAGCTTCACGGAACCACTGGCGATCCCGGTTATTCCATCGTTCCATGATAGATTGGATAAATCCAACAATCCATCCGCCAGCCTGGCGTCCAGCGTGAGGAATTGGTCTTTGGATACGACCTTGAGGTTTCTGGTCAGGAATCCGTCAGGCCAGTCATAGTGGATTTCCCCACTGGCATTGACCGGAGGCATGTTCTCGCGGGTCACATCCAATCCGGAAATAATCAGATCACCGCGATGTTGGTTTTCCTTCACCGCACCGGAGCCGCTCCAGTGGCCTGAAAGCGCCACCGCACCATGGGTTTCCGCCTTGACGATGGCCAACCATGAATCAACACGCGAACTCTGGAATTTTTCAAACTCCACCTTCGCGTCATAAGTTCCGGATTCGAGATGATAGCCGGCCTTGACCTTGCCCCCCTCCAATTCAATCGCAACATTGACCGTTTTGTCACCATCGAAGCGACTCTCGATAAATACCGGCGAAACCGCCTTGGAATTCTCGGGCTTCAATACCATCGTTAGATCCGCAGAGGCGGGTTTCAAGTTCTTGAACGCCACCGAGAAATGACCATCCACCATCGACCGTGGCACCGGGGCCGCCGGGTCGATCACCTTGATCCGCGAGGACAACGCCGCAACAAGACGGGAAACCTCCGCCACATTGAAATGCCCGCTCACGCCGACCGGAACGAACCGGTCTTCACCACCGCCAAGCACTGCTTCCGCATTGATGGAAAACCCGGTATCAAGAACCTGCCCGCTCGCCGCCAGCGTCGCCTTGCTGGATTCCAACCCCAGATCCAGCGACAATTCCGGCATCTTCCAATCCTCATATCCGACATCTTCCAACAATAACCGGACCGCGCCGGTCGCCGCCTTGGGATCGGGCATCAAACCCTCCACATTCACCGAAAGTGATGTGAGCGCGGCCTTGGCCGGGATTTCCAATGCAAATGATTCCGCGATTTTTTCACTCAGCACCCGGCCCTCGCGCAGGTTGATCCTTGCCGAGGAAAACCCGGGCGTGGTTGCAATCACCAGCACCGCATCATCAAGATGAATCTCCGTCTCCGCCGAGGGCCCGCCGGTTACGGGCAGATGCAACACCAACTCACGAATGCCGATGCCAGGCAGCGGGTCCAGACGATCCAGTGAAAGCTTCTCCGGATTCCATGTTATGATGGTTTCCTGGGCCGGCCAGACCTTTCCACTGGAATCAGTCAAACAACCCAGCCTCAGATACAATGCGGTCGCTCCCGGCTTGTGACGGAGCGAGCTGGGAGCCAGCGCGACCAAGGATTTGCCATCACGAGTGACGTTACAACTGATATCGCTCAGATTTATGGCAAAGGGAATCACTTTTTGCCTAACATCCCTCAGGGTGCTCACGAATTTATCAAGATCGAAGGGTGCCGATTTCTCCGAAAGGGCCGGATTTCCGGGCTCCATGCCGAGCCTGATATCGACATGCAGACCGTCCACCGCGATACCGTTGAGTTTGCCATTGAACAGCTCCCTGAAACGGTAATCCGGAATAACCCGCTTGATGGTCAGACCGGCCAGGGTTGAATCATTTGCAAGATGCAGATCCGTCACCGTGATGCCGCCGGTGATGCTGCCCTCAATCGAAAAACTCCCACGCAAACCGGCTTTTCCCATGAAGTGACCCGCCACCCGCGGCCCAAGCCAGCGCAAGCCGGGACCATTCAACCAGACCAGTACTCCTGACAAAACAACCAGCAAAAACCAAAGCCGGTACTTCCGTCGTCCTTGCGGACGTGGTTTGGCGGGTTCTTCGATTGGATCAGAGGCGGACGGCAAGACAGCCAGAACTTCAACCTGTCGCGCCACGCCGTCAACCACGCGTTTTCCAACGGTATTTTCAACGGTTGCATTTTCGCAGGGGTTCAACTATACCCATTGGCATGGAATCGCTGACTTTCGCGCCCCTTTACATGGAACGTGTCTGGGGCGAGCGCGAATTGGAACGTGTCTATGGCCGCTCCCTGCCCACACCCGACAGACCTTACGGCGAGTCATGGGAAATCGTGGACCGCGAAAACGAACAATCCGTGGTGGATCAGGGACCACTGGGAGGCACGACTTTACACGAACGCTGGACCCATCGCCGCGAGGAGATTTTCGGTTCCAGATATGAAAAGCATCAGCGCTTTCCCATCCTCATCAACCCCTTTTCCCCCGCCTTTCGGTCCGGCCTTCGTCTCCTGCAACGGCCCTCACCTCAAAAGCAAATTCCTAGCAATAATACAAAATTCCTTGGCAAAGCGGACAGGATAGTATTTTTTCGCGCTGAGGAGTTTCCCAATGAATCCCACCGCAAACCCCTATCCCTTGCCCAAATCCGCCGTTTGGAGGTTCCTGTCTCTTCTTTTCACCGAAACACCGCCCTACCGAAACACCGAAACACCTCTACCGTCCCCCCTTTTTCCCCGCCCTTCGGTCCGGCCTACGTCTCCTACAACGGCCCTCACCTCAAAAGCAAATTCCTAGCAGTCAGTAGTGTCTTTCACGAATCAAACGCAATCGATCGAATGAAAACCATCCTGCCTCAACTCCTCTGCCTCGCTGCCTCCGCAGCATTTGCTGGCGACGCCACGCCTGCCAAATCCGATCATCCCACGCTCTACCGCGAGACGCTTACGGATGACTGGTTCGGCGCGGGCCCGGCGATGCGCGACCAGGGGATCAATCTCTCCGGCTCGCTCACGCAATTCTACCAGGGTCTCGCGTCCGGCACCGGCTCGCACGCGTGGCAGTATGGCGGGAAGGGTGATCTCTTTCTCCGTATTGACGGCGCAAAGCTCGGGCTGTGGGAGGGCTTCGGCATCCACTCGCATCTGGAGTTGAACTACGGGCAGTCGCAGACCTCCCTAGGCGGCACATTTGCACCAAACAACCTCGCGCTCAATTTCCCAGGCGCGAACGAAACGCTCGCGGATCTTTCGCTCTACTCCTCGCAGCAGCTCGGTGACTCGGCGACGGTGATGTTCGGCAAAATCAACGCGGTGGATCTCTACGCTGCGGGCCGCGAGTTCAGCGGCGGGCGCGGCGTGGACACGTTCCAGCACATCGAGTTCGTCGGGCCGATCAGCGGCATCACGCCGCCGATGATTCTCGGTGGCATCATCTCCGTGAAGACGACGCCGGCGAAATTCACGCTAATGATTTACGATCCCGTGAGCGCCACGATGCGCAGCGGTTTCGCCGATCCGTTCGCGCAGGGTGTGACGTTCAACGGCTCGGTGGAGCTGGCGAGCAACTTTTTCGGCAAGTCGGGGAAGCACATCTTCTCTGCCGCCTACAGCACGCAGGACGGCACGAGCTTTTCCGATCCCTACCTGCTCCTGCCCACCACGCCGCCGGCGGCGAGGACGGATGACCGCTGGTATGCCGCCTACGCATTCGAGCAGACGCTCTGGCGCGACGCGGCCAATCCGAATAAGGCCGTGGGCCTCTTCGGCCAGGCCTCGGTCTCCGACGCAAGCCCAAATCCCGTCGGCTGGTCCGTGCTCGGCGGCATCAGCGGCACCAGCCCGATACCCGGACGCGAGCGCGACAAGTTTGGCATCGCCGCATTCTATGTGGGCTACGCAGGCGGGCTGAAGGACGGCCTGCGTCTCGCCGGGTTGCCCGCGCGCGACGAGACGGGCATGGAGGTCTTTTACAATTTCGCCGTCACGCCGTGGCTGCACGTGACCGCCGACCTACAAGCCGTTCGCCCGCCGCGCGCCGACCGCGACACCGCATTCATAGGCGGACTGCGCGCGCAGGTTCTGTTCTAAAATCCAAACTCAAAATAACCATGGCACCAAAAACCAAACTCCCTACTCTGTCTGCTGCAATAGCAGTTCTCTCCGCGCTCACATTCACCGCCTCCGCGCAAATCGCCGACACGATCTATCACGGCGGCACCATCATCACCGTTAACGAAGAGGCTCCAACCGTCGAGGCACTAGCGGTAAAAGACGGAAAGATCCTCGCTCTCGGGCTTGCAGCTGGGGTGCTTCAGACAAAAGGCGATACCACGAGAGTTGTCGATCTCGGCGGGAAAACGCTCATTCCTGGTTTCATTGATCCGCATTCGCATATCGCGGCCTATGAATTCGCTTGGGGCTTGCCGGTTTTAAACCCGCCGCCAGTCGGGGACGTCGAAGCAATAGCGGATATCATAGCCAAATTGAAGGCGTATGTCGCATCCAAGAAATTGGCTCCAGGCACACTAGTCATTGGCACTGGCTACGATGACTCCCTTCTGAAAGAGCGTCGCCACCCCATCAGGGAAGAATTGGATCAAGTGAGTAGCGAGCATCCGGTGATGATCGTGCATACTTCAGGCCACTTGATCAGCGCCAACACCGCAGCGCTGAAATTGGTGGGCTACAGCAAGGCCACGCCAGATCCTAAAGGTGGGGTCATTCGACGAGATGCAAAAGGCGAGCCTGACGGGGTCTGCGAGGAGCTGGCGGCTATGCCATTCCTCATGATTGTCAAACCCCACCCTTTGGAGCAGCAGTTGAAGAATTTTGACGAGATCCAAGCCTACTATGCCAGCCTGGGCGTGACCACGGCACAGGACGGAATCTCGATGCCGAACGATATCGCTCTGCTGAGGGAGGCCGCAAGGCAGAAACGTGTCATCATTGATGTGGTCTCCTACCCGCGGTGGGACATATTTAATGATGTGCTTAGTGGCCAGCGCAAATTGGACATCGAATATCACTCCCCCCTTCACGCTTGCGAATCCATGAGCGGAGAGGGTTCCATCGCCGTCGAACCTGTGATCAAAGACGCGACCAAAACGCAGGTGGGCATCTACCAAAACCACCTGAAATTTGCCGGGATCAAGATCACCGCCGACGGATCTCCCCAAGGAAAGACGGCTTTTCTCACGGAGCCTTATGTGCATGCACCGGAGGGCCAGAAAAAAGACTATCGCGGTTACCCGACTGTGACGCAGGAAGAACTGAATCGCTGGTTCGACGCAGCTTACCAAAACGATCTTCAGTTGATTGTCCATTGCAACGGTGACGCCGCTGCTGACATGATGATCCTCGCAGTGCGTAAGGCGCAATCTAAACACGGCAGGAAGGACCTGCGCCCGGTGATGATCCACGCACAAATGATCCGCCACGACCAGGTGGATGCCATGGCCGAACTAGGCATCATTCCAAGCTTCTTCGCCGCTCACACTTTCTATTGGGGCGACTGGCACATCAACGAAACCGTGGGTCGGAATCGAGCCTTCGGCATGAGCCCCTGCGCTTACGCCTTGAAGAAGGGGCTGCGGTTTACCAACCACACCGACGCCTCAATCGTGCCCCCGAACCACTTGGACGCCATGTGGGCTGCCGTCAACCGGGTAAGCCGAACCGGCGTAGTGGTTGGTCCGGACGAGCGCATTTCCGCGCTCGACGCGCTGAAAGCGGTGACGATCAATGCCGCCTACCAGTATTTTGAGGAAAAGAAAAAAGGGTCCCTTGAAGTGGGCAAGCTGGCCGATCTTGTGATCCTCGACAAAGACCCGCTCAAAGTTTCACCGATGACAATCAGGGACATCAAAGTCTTGGAGACGATCAAGGAGGGAAAGACCATCTATGCCGCATCGCGCCACTGAACGGCGATACAACTAAAGTTCTGCCATCAAACAACCAAGATTAAACGGCACCAGCGCTTCCCTACGCATTAAAAAAACTCCAAGTTCATCCTTTCCCCAATTGACGATACCAGCTTTTCCCAAACACCTTATCACCGTCGCTACGCTTGCAGCTATGCTGATTCTTACTGGTTGCGGTTCAACAGTGGCCACCAAGCAGGTTTCTGCGACTGAGCTTTGGCGCACATGGAGGGTTGATCCTGAATGGAAGAAATTGCGAACTGAAGCCCTGAATCAATTGGACGTTGCTGGTCTTAGGAAGCAGTGGAAAACCGATCCTGAGAAAGTGTTGGCAGAATTGCGTAATCATTCTGGAAACAAAACGGCCCTGCACTCTGCGGTGGCCATTCTTGCTGCGGATCTGGCAACTGAGCGTGAGTCCAAACAGCTTGGTGCTGATGTGCTGGGGCTCTGGCTCGTCGCCGCTGAAGGTGCCTATTATGCGGTTGAGGAATCTTCCAAAGAGGTGCTGCTAGCCGACGAGGCCGAACCTGCGAGGTTCGTGGTCAATCTTTACAATCGGTCCGTATCGCATTTCGTAGACCTATATTTTAAGCAGGGGGGACTGCGGAATGGCAAAAGCGAGGACATTGAAGCTCTTGGAGGAAAAATCAGTGTCAGCGTCAATAATTTCCGATCCGGCGCACTTGATCCTTCGCTGTTCGACGAGTTCATCCCCGCTAACGAAGTAAAGATTGAGGGCTTCACTGCGAAAGGCCGACTACCCGGTGTGGGGGCCACTTTTTCAGGCGTTATCAATCGCATTCCGGAGCGTGAACATCTCATGGCTTACACCACCAGACGTGGCCTCAATATTCCGGTGACTGTGGCCATTCTGTTCCCTAAGCATCCTTCTGCCGCCAAAAAATCCCACGCTGACATCTCGATAATTGATCCCACGCTGCGTCGCGAGATTCCTTTCGGGGACCGCCCAGTACCCGTTTCGCGGGATACAGTGGCCCCTCTCGCACTCGAGCTAAATGGTATTAGCGAGACCAGCCTCGGATTGGGAGGACTCTTGCGTGTAAACGATCGGATGAAGCTCGCTGGACTTTACATGTTGCAGCCTTATAACCCGAACCGGATTCCCGTGCTGATGATACATGGTCTACAGTCTTCACCCGTTATCTGGCGCAATCTTATCGCGGAGCTTCAAGCCGACCCTGCACTGAGCGCAAAGTATCAATTCTGGGTGTTCTATTATCCAAGCGGAGTAGCAGTTCCCAAGTCTCGCTACGTGATCTCCCAGAAGATGCACGAGGTAATCCAGCACTTTGACCCAAAAGCACAGGACCTCGCCTCCCGAAATGTTGTCGTCATTGGACATAGCATGGGTGGTGTTCTATCCCGGTCGCTGATCACCGATGTTGGTGATCGTTTTTGGAAGCAATTTTCGACAAAAGATTTTAGCGAACTGAAGGTGTCTGAAGAAAAGCGTCAGGAAGCCAGAGATACAGTATTTTTCAAGCCGATGCCGCAGGTCAAGCGTGCCATCTTCATCGCCGCGCCTCACCGTGGTGCGGAAATGGCTCAGAGTTGGCTTGGCAGTATAGGTGCTTCGCTGGTTAGCCTCCCTAGCGATCTTCTCAAATTCAACGCGATGTTGTTAAAGGAGAACGTTTCGCTTTTACGCAACGATTTCCAGCAAATCCGCGTGGCCAACGGTATCAATTCTCTCAGGCCTGACGCGCCAATCTATGCGGCCCTCAACTCATCCCCATTTGCGAAAGGCGTCCCATATCACAGCATCATGGGTGACCGTGGTCGCGGAGATACGATTAATAGCTCGGATGGTATCGTGCGCTACAGCAGTTCGCATCTGGAAGGTGCAGAAAGCGAACTCATCGTTCCCACCGGCCATGGAGCATATGAGAGTCCCCTTGCCGTCGATGAAGTAAAACGCATTCTGAAGAAACACGCCAACAACTGAGGAGCGCGCTAGCGCATCCCGTTTAAAAGTCATCCTATAACTTGCCGCTGCAAAACTTTACACCCAATCCCCGTTCCAACTTCACACCAATCCCTTTTTCCCCGCCCTTCGGTCCGGCCTCCGTCTCCTGCAACGGCCCTCACCTCAAAAGCAAATTCCTAGCAGTCATGATTTTCACGCCACGCTGCTCCACCTGCTCGGCTTCGATCACACACGCCTCACCTATCCCGTCTCCGGTGCCAATCATCGACTTTCAAACATCACCAAACCGGGAATTCGTGTGTTAAAAGATATCGTGGTGTGATGGTTTCCTGTACTCGACGCAACGCAATGTCGCTTCTGTTACGATTGTTTGTGTGATCCACCCCGGGCGGGCTTGGTATCCACCACGAAGCGGATCAAGCCCTGAACCGTGCAATGGGCTTCCACTGGATGACGGAGCGGAAGTTTTCCGTGAATGGTATAGACATTGCGGCGACCCTGACGCGCCCGCTCCAGGATGTCACCGGCTCCGAGTTCGGAAATGATCTTGTGAACCGCGCGTTCGGTGATGCCAACCGCCGTGGCGAGATCGCGCAAGCGCATTTCCGGATCAGCGGCCAGGCAGAGAAGGACGTGCGCATGGTTGGTGAAAAAGGTCCAGCCACCATGATCAGAGCGTGCGGGTCTGATTCTTTTCATATTTTGAATTGACGGCTTAGATATGCAATGGAATACTATATTTTGTGTATTAAACTTTTTGATAAATAACACCAGAAGCCCCCTTCGCGCAAGCACCCCCACTCAATGGAACTCATTCAATCCCTCTCAGCCAGCCTCCTCTCGCCCATGGTTCTCGCCTTTGTCTTGGGCATCATCGCCGTCCTGCTGAAGAGCGACTTGAATTTTCCCGATGAGCTGCAATCCGCGCTCACCATTTACCTGCTTTTTGCCATTGGCCTGAAGGGCGGCATGAAACTCGAGGGCCTGAGCCTCTCCGTGGTGGGCGGGCCGCTGCTCGGCGCCATCCTGATGAGCATCACCGTTCCCATCTGGAGCTTTTTCCTGCTGAAAGGTTTTGTCAGGCTGGACTCGATCAATGCGGGCGCAGTCGCCGCGCATTACGGTTCCGTATCCGCCGTCACCTTCAGCGCCGCGCTGGCCTTCATGGAAAATGCCAAAGTTTCCGTGGAAGGCTTTGCTCCCGCGCTGCTCGCCGTGATGGAGGCACCTGCCATCATCGTGGCCGTCTTTCTGGCTTTGCGGAATGGTGGCGGCCGCTCGAAACCCGGTGAGTTCAAGCATCTGCTGCATGATCTTCTCACTGGCAAAGGCATCATTCTGCTCCTCGGCGGCCTGGTCATCGGCCTGCTCTGCGGCAAGAAGGGTTTCGACCAGGTCGGGCCGCTTTTCGATGCGCCCTTTAAAGGCGTGCTCACCTTATTTCTTTTAGAAGTTGGTCTCATCACCGGACGGAGACTGCATGACTTGAAGACTGTCGGCTGGCGACTGGTAGCCTTTGCGCTCGTGATGCCCTTGCTGCATGGCATCGTTGGCGCACTAGTAGGGAAAGTGTGCGGGCTGGGCGTCGGCGGCACCACGGTGCTGGCCACCCTGGCTGCGAGCGCTTCCTACATCGCCGCCCCTGCTGCCATCCGCATCGCCCTGCCATCGGCCAGTCCCGCGCTCTATTTCACCTCGTCGCTCGCGATGACGTTCCCCTTCAACATTGTCTTCGGCATTCCGATCTATCACGGCTTCGCCAAATTTCTGCTCCACGCATAACAACAAAAAACACCAACCCGCTATCATCATGAAACTCAATCAGCTTAAAACACTGACTCTTCTCGCTGCGGCTGTTCAGATCGGCTGCGCCACCTCCAAGGTTCAGACCAAGGAATCACAAACTGCGATGACGCCACAACAGGCGGTGACCGCACTGAAGCAAGGCAACGCGCGCTTCGCCTCGGGACACAGCATCCATCGCGATCTCATGGCCCAGGCCAGGAAAACTTCATCAGGCCAGTATCCCATCGCGGCGGTGCTGGGCTGCATTGATTCACGGGCATCCAATGAACTCATCTTTGATCAAGGCCTTGGCGATATTTTCAGCGCCAGAGTTGCGGGCAACGTGATCAACAATGATGTGCTGGGAAGTCTGGAGTTCGCCACGGCAAAATCAGGTGCCAAAGCTATTGTCGTGATGGGTCACACGCGCTGCGGCGCGGTCATCGGAGCCTGCGCCAACGCCAAGCTCGGTCATGTGACCGGACTTTTGGAGAAGATCAAACCCGCAGTCCGCAAGGTTTCAGCTGATGCGAAAGGCGAAACATCAGGACCCGCCTTTGAAGACCGGGTGGCTGCGGAGAATGTGCAGCAGGTTATCGCTTCCATCCGCACCCAAAGCCCCATACTGGCGAAACTTGAGCGCGACGGGAAACTGGTCATTACCGGCGGACTTTATCATTTGGACACTGGTCTAGTTGAATTTTTTAACTAAGACTATGTGTCCAAGATCATGCACCGCGTATTCGTAAACTCCTCCAACCCGCGTCTTGTCACCATCGGCATTCTCGGCGGAGGCCAGCTTGAGCTCATGCTGGCCCGGGCCGCGACCCAGCTGGGCATGCGCGTCCGCGTGCTTGACCCTTCGACATCCTGTCCTGTCAAACATGCCGTGACGGAGTGCTGTTAGGGTGACTGGGCTGACTTGGAAACACTGCGCGAATTCGCCAAGAATGTCGATGTGATCACGGTCGAGAACGAGTTCGTCGATGCCGGGAAGCTCGCTGATCTCGAACATCGAGGGCATGTGGTGCTGCCTTCATCGAAGACCATGCGGTTGGTTCAAGACAAGCTGGTGCAAAAAGAAACACTGAGCCGGGCCGACATCCCTGTGGTGGAGTTTAAGGCGGTGGCATCAACCCCTTTTTCCCCGCCCTTCGGTCCAGCCTCCGTCTCCTGCAAGGGCCCTCACCTCAAAAGCAAATTCCTAGCAATCAAGAATTTCCCAACGAAATTCCTTGGCAAGGCGGACAGGATAAGTATTTTTCGCGTTGAGGAGTTTCCCAATGAATCCCACCGCAAACCCCTATCCCTTGCCCAAATCCGCCGTTTGGAGGTTCCTGTCTCTTCTTTTCACCGAAACACCGCCCTACCGAAACACCGAAAC
>Ga0114958_10001695_pt1 | contig 17057 bp, 16 predicted proteins | sample C_130208_EF_Meta_FD_89577 | JGI IMG/M metagenome (GOLD analysis project Ga0114958, IMG submission 89577) | Freshwater microbial communities from Lake Croche, Canada to study carbon cycling - C_130208_EF_MetaG | ecosystem: Environmental > Aquatic > Freshwater > Lake | place: Lake Croche, Canada...
GAGATGGGTTTGGCTCGCGGTGGTAGTTTAGATAACGCGATTGTTTTAGATGAGCATCGCATCTTAAATAACGAAGAGTTGCGTTATGAAGATGAATTCGTACGGCATAAAATTTTGGATGCCATTGGCGATCTTTATCTAGTTGGGCATCCGATTGTGGGGTCTTATGTTGCTGAAAAATCAGGTCACGCCCTCAATAACGCTCTTTTGCGCAAACTCTTAGATGACCCAAGTTCTTATGAAATCAGCTCTTTTGCAGAAAATAAAGCTCCCGAAGCCTATTCTCAAGAAAGTCAGCCGCTCTTTTTCTAGAGGGGTCTGAACAAATATCCGCTTTACTTAGATTTATTTTGCAGCAGTCGCTCTACAGCCTTACGCAGTTCTGAGTCTGGAGCTAGTTTTTCTAAGAGTTCTTGCCATGATTTTTTGGCTACTTCGTTGAAACCTTTGGCCCCCTCATACTTTCTGGCCTCATCACGTGGTTTGATTTCCCAGGCTGGAGGCGCTGGCTTTACGCGTACTTTAATCGCTTTGCAATGTAGTCCATTTTTGGCTAACTCATTGATTAAACTAGGTAAAATCTGTTGTAGGCGAGTTCCAATACTGGCGCTACCGACTAGTAAAAAAAGTTCATCCTGAGCTCCAGATCGCCACCCTGCATCAATTTTAGGACTGAGGTGACCTTGCTCAAGCGCCACTAAGGCCAAATGGAGGCTTGCCTTGAGTTTGGCTAGGTTTTCTGTTCTAGCCAAAATTCCCCCCAAACCATCTGACTCCCGCAGGTAATCCTTCCAATCATGGGCTGTGCGTTTAGGAGAGGGCTTGTGGGGAAAGTTCATAAAAAATAAGGCTACGGGTGATAAACTCAAAGACTTCATTTTCTTCAATATCCCATGGTAATCGGTCTTCTTAAAACCCTGGTCGGCAGTCGTAACGACCGCCTCTTAAAGCAGTATCGCAAAGTCGTTGCTAAGGTCGCCGCTTTTGAAGCGAACCTGCAAGCTCTGGATGATGCCGCCCTTGCTGCTAAAACTGCAGAATTCAAATCACGCCTTGCAGCAGGAGAGTCTTTAGACGATATCGCAGCTGAGGCGTTTGCCGTGGTTCGTGAGGCGAGCGTCCGCGTTATGAAAATGCGCCACTTTGATGCGCAGATCATGGGTGGCTTTGCTTTACATCAAGGCAAGATTGCTGAGATGGGCACTGGTGAAGGAAAAACCTTAACAGCAACCCTGCCAGTATATTTAAATGCTTTGAGTGCCAAGGGCGTGCATGTTGTAACAGTAAATGATTACTTAGCTCAGCGTGATGCTGAATGGATGTCAACGCTTTATAACTTCTTGGGTATGCAGGTCGGCGTGAATCTTTCGCAGATGGACCACACAACCAAACAAGAAGCCTATGCTGCCGATATTACTTACGGTACAAATAATGAGTTTGGTTTTGATTATTTGCGTGACAACATGGTTCAAGACTTGGGTCAGCGTGTTCAACGTGGTTTGTCCTACGCCATTGTTGATGAAGTAGATTCAATCTTAATAGATGAAGCTCGTACGCCATTAATTATTTCTGGACAAGCAGAAGACCATACTGAGCTCTACGTCAAAATTAATGCACTGCCTTCTTACTTGGAGCGCCAAATCGGTGAAGAAAAATCAGATGGCACTGGCGTTGAAAAGCCAGGTGACTATTGGGTAGATGAGAAGTCTCAGCAAGTCTATTTGACCGAACAAGGGCACGATAAAGCTGAAGAGATTTTGGTGCAGTTAGGCGCGTTAACTGATGGCGCATCTTTATATGCCCCACAAAACATTACCTTAATGCATCATGTGTATGCTGCATTACGAGCCCACACCTTGTATAACCGCGATCAGCAATACGTAGTCCAGAATAATGAAGTCATCATTGTTGATGAGTTCACGGGACGATTGATGCAAGGTCGTCGTTGGTCTGATGGCTTGCATCAAGCGGTAGAGGCTAAAGAGGGTGTGCCGATTCAGAATGAGAATCAGACTTTAGCGACGATTACTTTCCAGAACTACTTCCGTATGTACGGTAAGTTAGCTGGTATGACGGGTACTGCCGATACTGAAGCATATGAATTCAAGGAAATATATAACCTTGAAACAGTAGTTATTCCGCCAAATCGAATTAGCCAAAGAAAAGACAAGCAAGATCAAATTTATAAGTCATCGCGTGAACGATATGATGCGGTAGTTAAAGATATTGAAGATTGCTATGCGCGTGGTCAGCCAGTTCTGGTGGGAACAACATCCATTGAGAATTCGGAGTTAATTTCTGGCTTGCTTGATCAACGTAAATTACCGCATCAAGTACTGAATGCAAAACAGCATGCGCGTGAAGCAGAAATTATTGCGCAGGCTGGCCGACCAAAAATGATCACGATTGCCACTAATATGGCTGGTCGTGGAACAGATATTGTGCTCGGTGGAAACGTAGGTAAGCAGTCAACTCACATTGAGGCTGATGCTGCCTTTTCTGATGCTGAGAAAGCAAGTAGGATTAAAGCCCTTCAAGACGAGTGGCAGGGTATTCATGACCAGGTGCTTGTAGCTGGTGGTCTTCATATCATTGGCACAGAACGCCACGAGAGCCGCCGGATTGATAATCAATTGAGGGGCCGCTCTGGTCGTCAAGGTGATCCAGGATCTTCCCGTTTTTATCTTTCTTTAGATGATTCATTGTTGCGTATCTTTGCTGGTGATCGTATGCGTGCTGTGATGGAACGTCTGAAGATGCCTGATGGCGAACCCATTGAAGCAGGTATGGTGACGCGCTCTATTGAATCTGCGCAGCGCAAGGTTGAGGGTCGTAACTTTGATATTCGTAAGCAATTGTTGGAGTATGACGACGTTGCTAATGATCAGCGTAAAGAAACTTACCGCTTAAGAAATGAAGTTCTTGAGAGTAATGATATAGGCGATTTGATAACCAATCTCCGTGAGGATGTACTCCGCACTGTTTGCTCAATTTATGTACCACTCGAATCTATGGAAGAGCAGTGGGACTTGGTTGGACTTGAGAATGTTCTTGCAAGTGAGTGGGGCCTTACTGTTGATTTACGCAACTGGGTTGAAAGCGCTGATACTGTTGAAGACTCTGAGATCGTAGATAGAGTCATGCAGGCGGCTAAAGATGCATACGACACCAAGGTTGAGTTATCTGGCCGAGCATCTTTTGCTGGATTTGAGCGCTCAGTACTGCTTTATAGCTTAGATAGCCACTGGCGTGAACATTTGGCGGCTTTAGATCATTTACGCCAAGGTATCCATTTACGGGGTTACGCTCAAAAAGATCCAAAGCAAGAATATCGTCGTGAAGCTTTTGAGTTATACGGCGAACTTTTGAACGTGATTAAGAATGATGTTGTGAAAAACATCATGACGGTACAAATTCGGAGCGCCAGTGAGTTAGATCAGGCGTCTGAGTCGATGAATGAGGATTTAGCCAAATTGGCTGATCTGCAGTATCAACATGCCGATCCCGATAAAGAAGTGGCTGGATCTACTGGTGACCGCGGAGCTGCGATAGATATTATTCCAGCACCAGTTCGTTCGGGACCGAAGATCGGTCGTAATGACCCATGTACTTGCGGTAGCGGCAAGAAGTACAAAAACTGCTGCGGGGCTTTAAGCTAGGCAGCAATTTAAAGGGGCTAACTAACCCCCCTTTATTCCCTCATCTACAATTGTCAGACTATGACAGTTAATCTACCACTCCCCCAAAAAGCCGATCTCAAACCAATCAAAGGTTTTGAGATGGGCATTACTGAAGCTGGAATCAAAAAAGCCAATCGTAAAGATGTGTTGGTTATGACTTTGGCGCCTGGATCTCAGGTCGCCGGGGTTTTTACCCTTAACCGCTTTTGCGCTGCGCCAGTTCAGGTCTGTCGTGAGCATTTAGCGCAAGAGGGGCGTAATGGAGAAATACGCGCCCTGGTGGTAAACACCGGCAATGCTAATGCTGGTACAGGCGAATCTGGCATGAAACATGCTTTAGAAACCTGCGCTGCCCTAGCGAAGGATCTCAATCTTCATCCACAGCAAGTTCTGCCGTTCTCCACAGGCGTGATTTTGGAGCCCCTCCCAGTGGAAAAAATTATTCATGCTTTGCCAAAAGCAATCGCCAATTTAAGTGAGGACAATTGGCTTGATGCTGCGCAGGCCATCATGACAACCGATACCCAACCTAAGGCGGCGTCAGTCACAGTATCCACTCCTGCAGGACTGGTAACCATCACTGGGATCTCTAAAGGCGCTGGGATGATACATCCCAATATGGCGACGATGTTGGGGTTTATAGCTACCGATGCGGGTTTTGCGCCTGGCTTATTGAGTAATCTCACCCGTGAAATCGCCGACCTTTCTTTTAATGCCATCACCATAGATGGTGATACTTCCACGAATGATTCTTTTATCGTCATGGCAACGGGACAATCCTCAGTGCAGATTCAATCTGTAACAGATCCAAGTTATGGTGTTGTGCGTGAAGCTCTCATTGGCTTGGCCCGGCAGTTAGCACAAATGATTGTTCGTGATGGTGAAGGTGCTACCAAGTTCATAACCATAGAGGTGTTGGGGGGCAAAACTCGGGCAGAGTGCCTCTTAGTGGCTAAGGCTGTAGCTCATTCTCCTCTTGTAAAAACCGCTTTTTTTGCTAGCGATCCAAACTTGGGACGTATCTTGGCGGCCATTGGTTATGCAGGTATTACCGACTTAGATGTGAGCCGAGTCCAAATGTGGCTGGGAGATGTTTGGGTTGCCAAAGATGGTGGACGTAACCCAAGTTATCACGAGGCTGATGGCCAAAGGGTAATGCAGGATGAAGAGATTACTATCAAAGTTGATTTGGGGAGAGGTACCGCCACCCAAACCCTCTGGACTTGTGACCTATCCCACGAATATGTGTCTATCAATGCAGACTATCGCTCTTAAAGACTGATCTAAAGATGAATGAAAAATTAGAGCAACTTTTAAATCACCTAGAAACTTTCCTTCCTAAGCCTTTAACTGAGACAGAGTGGCAGTCATCTACTGCGTTTAGATGGCGGAGACGTGACAGTATTTTCGGCAGTATTGGTTTTATGCAGCCAGTGAAACATATCTCCGATATTACTTTTGATGACCTAAAGAATATTGATCGTCAGCGGGATGCTATTCGAGATAACACCAATCATTTCATTCAAAAAAAGCCAGCAAATAATATTTTGTTGACAGGCGCAAGGGGGACTGGGAAGTCCTCTTTAATTAAAGCTAGCTTGCATGAGTTTGCTAGTCAAGGGCTGCGTTTAGTTGAGGTGGAAAAAGAGCACTTAGCGGATTTAGCTGATATTGCCGATATCTTGGCTGAGCGACCTGAACGCTTTATCGTTTTTTGCGATGATTTGTCCTTTGACGAGGGTGAATCAGGGTATAAGGCAATGAAATCTGCCCTAGATGGGTCAGTTTCAGCTCAAGTTGACAATATTTTGATTTATGCCACTTCAAACCGCCGCCACTTATTACCCGAATTTATGAAGGACAACGAGGGCTACTCTTATAGCGATGATGGCGAGATTCATCCTGGTGAGGTAGTAGAGGAAAAAATTTCCTTGTCGGAACGTTTCGGATTATGGCTTTCATTCTATCCCCCAAAACAAGATGAGTATTTGGCTATTGTTGCGCATTGGTTAAATCATTTTGGTTTAAGCGCCGCACAAATTGAGGCTGCTCGTTCTGAGGCATTAGTCTGGGCACTAGAGCGAGGCTCTCGCTCAGGACGTGTTGCTTGGCAATTTGCAAAGCATTGGGCAGGTTCACACGCTAAATAGGATTTGTTTTCATGAGTGCAATCGAGCGTCCTATCACTGTAGTTGCAGCAGGAATTTTATTAGATTCAGAAGGGCGCTATCTTTTAGGGCAAAGGCCAGCAGGAAAACCATATGCCGGCTACTGGGAAGTGCCTGGTGGAAAAGTTGAAACAGGTGAAACCATTTTTCAGGCGCTTCAGCGTGAATTGCAGGAAGAGTTAGGAATTGATATTCAGTCTTGCGAGGAGCTAACTGTGCTGGAACATGACTATCCACACGCCTTTGTTCGCTTATACGTCAGCATCATCCGTGATTGGACTGGCACCCCAATGGGTTGCGAAGGTCAGGCCTTATCTTGGGAATTGATTGCATCCGAGACCCCGAGTGTGGAGCCCTTATTACCAGCCGCTTGGCCAATGCTGGAGTGCCTTAGAAGGTTTTTAGCTTAGAACTGACAGAGTGTCAGTTTGAATGGTACATCCACATTAGCTAGCTGTGCTTTTTTATCCCGATCCGACTTTAAGAAACGAATGGAGAGCAGGTATTTATTGGCGCTGATCTCAGAGAAAAGAGAGTCATCCTCTACTGAAATACGCATTAGCTGGTACACCTTCCCAGAGGGAGCTTGCTGGAATGAGCCACCATGAGCGAGGACATCTTTCGCTTCGCCTGACTGTCTCAATAGTCTTAAAAACAGTAGACATGCTTCTTGCCATGGCAGAAGGGGGCTCACATAATTTTCTATGAGTTTTCGGCGTTCAATCGAGGGGCTATTTTTCCAGGCGTGATAACTTGGTAAATCAATTGGACTAGTGCCGCCAGGAATATTCAAACGAGTGCGAATTGCATTAAGCCATTCACTTTCAGTAATTAATGAGTTTGGCCTGCCTGTCGAAAGATTGATACGGCTGGCAACTGAATCGATATCCGCAAGAGTGTGCGACAAGGCTTCTTGGTCAACCTTTTGCGATGACTTTAGGCCATTGAGGGTATATTTTTGACGTTCAAACTCTTTAAGCAATAAAGACTTGATATCGCCACGTGCACCAATATCACCAAGATCAAACAAGATGGAGATCGCGTTATGATGAAGTTCTGGGTCATCTGAGCGAATAAAATGGTTGAAGCGGGCGAACAAGTACTCCAGACGAAGCATGCTTCGAACTAATTCATTGAAGGGGTATTCGTAGACAATCACAAGCCCATATTCTATGACGAACTTGTCTTATCTTTCTGAATCTGCAATATTTTTTGGTGCAAACTTTGCACTTCGGTTTCCAAGTCCATAAGACTGCCCTGGTTTTTAATCACCATATCTGCGTGTCTTAGACGATCTTCTCTGCTAGCCTGGGCAGCAATAATGTTTTCAACCTCATGTTGGGTTAAATTGCTGCGGTGCATCACCCTTTCAATTTGCATCTCTTTCGGGCAGTCCACCGCTACCAAGTAGTCAATTAACCCAAGCCAACTGGTGGACTCTATCAGTAAGGGCACTACAAATATGAGATAAGGCGCCCCCTCTTTAGTCAGCTGCATTGCTTGCCTATTGGTTTCTTGCCGAATCAGCGGATGGGTGATTGCCTCTAAGGCTTTCCTGGCTTCAGGATTTTCAAAGACCAGGCTACGCATCTTGTTTCGATTGAGGGATCCATCAGCGCTGATAAATTCAGAGCCGAATTGCTGCTCAATCAGTGGGAGGGCAATCCCCTTGGGTGCGGTAATGAGATGCGAAATCAAGTCAGTGTCGATAATGCCAGCACCAAATTTAGCTAGCTGGTCGCTTACAGCTGTTTTTCCGGAACCAATGCCACCCGTTAACCCAATCAGGGGAAGTTGCCCCTTTAAAGAGCTTAAGTCGGGCTGATCAGAAATAGATTTTGAAGAAGCTGTGGCCATAACAACTCAATGATGCCAGCAATAACCAAAAATGGCCCAAAAGGAAATGCTGACCCGGGACTTTGTTTGTTTAGCTTAAGCCAAGCCATACCCCCAATAAGTCCAGTCACAGAGGCCAGGAACAGAATGCCAGGAAGCGCTCCCCAGCCCAGCCAAGCACCAAGAGCAGCTAATAGCTTGGCATCACCCATACCTATGCCATCTCGTTTTTTAAAGTGCCGATAGAGGCGGTTTAATAGCCAGAGTAGGCAGTACCCAACAAGAGCGCCAATAATGGAATCTGATAGCGCTACAAATTGAATGCTTGGAAAACTATTGAAACACACTCCTAGAATGGTAAGCGGAATGGTGATAGCGTCGGGCAGTCGAAAGGTGCGTAAGTCGATATAGGCTAGATAGACCAATATCAAAATTAACAAAATACGAACGAGGTCAAAAATGGCTAGTGCATTCATTAAACAATCTGTCCCAGGTTAAATATTGGCAGATAGAGGATTATGACAAGGCTGCCTATGACGACGCCGACGATGATGATGAGTAAGGGCTCCAAGCTCTGACTAAGGGCATTTAAGCTGCCACTTAGTTGAGAGCCTAAAGCATTGGCACGCTTTTTTAGCATTTCAGGAAGTGAACCACTTTCAGAAGCTATGCGGAGTAATTGTTGAGTTTCGATATCAAATAAATGATGATTGGGATCGGCCCGCTTGAGCGCTTCTCCAAGCGGCCAGCCGCGGGTGAGATGCTTAAACATTTCTGCACTTAAATCATGGCTAAGCCAGTGATTGGATGACTGTGCTGTCACTCTTAATGCATCCGGTAGTGCCAAGCCAGACTCCAGAAGATGCCCCAAGGTTCGGCACCAATAGGTCAGCGTCGCTAGCCGAAATAATCGGCCAAGTATAGGTATGCGAAAACTGAGTTGATCACATTTCTTTTGTAAACGGGGTATTTTGACCCAAGCAAACAAAAGTAACGCCGCGGCCGCAGTCATGACTAATAATATTTCTAGAAAATAGCCCTCAATGAATTCAGAGATCTGAATAAGTGCTTTTGTGGGAGCCGGTAATTCTGCTTGAAAATGACTAAATACATCCTTAAAGACGGGCACAACCCAGACCATCATGACAATAATTAATAGAAAAGAGCTGGCTAGGGTGATGACTGGGTAGCTGAGGGCTTGCTGGACTTTGCGGCGCAATTCAATTTGCGCTTCGATCTGATCGCAAATAGTGCTGAGTGCTAGATCAATATTTCCGGAGCGTTCACTGACGCGAATCAGGTTAATGAACTCAGCAGAGAAATGGCCTTTTTGAGCTAGCAGACTTTGAGAAAAACTATTCCCACTCTTGAGTCGATTACATAAATCCCCCAACCATCCTTGCCAATTTTTGGGGCTCGATGAATAGATCAATTGGATGGCATTGAGAAGCGCAAGACCAGCATTGAGAAGTGTCAACAGTTGCTGAGCAAAATTGAGTTGATCTTGCTTGCTTAGTGCCATGCATTTACCTCTGAGTCTAGATCGATTTGCCTAATCAACCCATTATTAACATGGCTCAGCCCAGCATCATGCATGGTGGGGTGTTTTAAAGATAGATCGAATAAATGCTTAGTGCTGAGGACCTCATGAACCCCAAGACGACCATATAGCCCTGTACCCTTGCAAGCAGGGCAGGACCTTTCTGGATTTATCTTGCCCATGCAGTGCGGGCAAATCTTTCGAACTAACCTTTGCGAACTCACACTATGTAAACAGGATTGCAAAGACTCTTCATCAATCCCCAGGCTCTTCAGTCTGCTGATAGCGCCTCTGGCATTGCGTGTGTGTAAGGTACTCAAAACAAGATGGCCAGTTTGCGCTGCCTGTATAGCAAGTTGCGCAGTGGTGCTATCCCGTATTTCGCCAATCATAATGACGTCAGGATCTTGTCGTAATAAGGCGCGAATGATGGTGGGGAAATCTAAGCCTGCTCGAGGATGATAGGCCACTTGATTTACCCCCGATAGCCGAATCTCGATCGGATCTTCGATGGAGCAAAGATTGTGGTGGCTGCGATTGAGTTCTTGAAGACAGCTATAGAGAGTCCGGGTCTTGCCGCTGCCAGTCGGACCAGTAACCAAGATCAATCCATCGGGTTTGCTTAAGGCTTTTTGAAAAATCGCCAATTGCTCTGGTAACAAACCAAGTTGCTCAAGACCAAGTTCCTCAAGGCAGTTTGGCAGGATGCGGACAACTGCTTTTTCACCATACAGTGTAGGTAGGATTGAAACGCGGCAGTCAATACTGGGTTTAGTAAAATCCTCGCCAATGAGAAGGCGCCCGTCTTGCGGTAGGCGTTTTTCAGCGATATCTAATCTTGCTAAGATTTTGATACGCGTGATTAAACGTTCATGTAACTCAATGCGGAATTGCGACTGTACTTGGAGTAGCCCGTCTACTCGAATGCGAACTAGGGTTCCTTGAAGCCCCGCCTCAATATGAATATCACTCGCTCTAGACTCAAGCGCATTAACAGCGATCTCATACCAGGTGCGAATAATAAGTGAGTCATCATGGCTATTGGTCAATCTTGCTCTTGGCTAAATGCGGGTCGATGAAGTTTGACGGTCTTCACTCCTTGATCATCGAACTGCACAATCTCCATAACAATATTTGCTATTCGAACGCTGACGTCATGGTCTGGAATTGCTTCGAGTTTTTCAAGTATTAAGCCATTTAAGGTACGCGGACCATCTAAGGGTAGATTAATGTTGAGAAGTCGATTGAGATCTCTTAATGTGGCGCTACCACTTGCTAGGTAAGTACCATCAGCAAGCCAATGGGGATCAGTAGATAGGTTTGAAAAGGATGTGGTGAACTCACCAATCAGCTCTTCCACAATATCTTCAAAGGTCACCAGGCCAAGGACCTCGCCATATTCATTTACGACTAAGCTTAAACGCTGCTGATTATCTTGAAAGAACTGCATCTGCTGGAGTACCGGAGTGCCACTGGGAATGAAGTAAGGTTCATTAAGCAATGATTTGAAGTCTTCATGCTGAAGATCAGTATCACCCAAGAGGGATAGCGCTTTTTTGACCGAAAGGATGCCAACAATACGCTCAGAGTCACCATCGCATACCGGTAATTTATTGTGATAGCAAGTTTCTAATTGTTGTACTACTTCATCAATCGGTCGAGATAGATCTAGAACTTCAATCTTAGACCTGGGGGTCATTACATCGTCAACGGTAATATTTTCAAGATTAAATAGATTCAAAAGAATATTGCGGTGATGGTTAGATACGAAGCGATTGGACTCTAGAACCAAGCTCCGCAACTCTTCCTTACTCATTGTTCTGCTATCGGCTGAGGACTGCAGTCCAGAGACTTTCATGAGTCCTGATACGAAGCTATTAATAAACCAGAGTAGTGGCTTCAGAACAAAGGTCAGCGGCAAAATAAACCACCCAACTCGGGAGGCGATTTTTTCTGGAAATGCTGCGCCAATGACTTTAGGGGTAATTTCGCTAAAAATGATGATGAGCAAAGCAACGACCAATGTGGCAATCGTTAGAACAAGACCGCTATCGCCGAAAATATGTAAAGCGATACCTGTAACCAAAATAGGCAAGATGGTATTAATCAGATTATTAGAAATCAATAGCACCGATAACAGTGAGTCAATCCGCTTGAGAAGTCTTTCCGCTAGAGCAGCGCCAGCATTTCCGCCAGTTGCCATAGCGCGCAGACGATGGCGATTTGAAGACAGCATGCTGGTTTCTGCCATAGAGAAAAAGCCAGAGAGCGCGAGTAAAAAAAGGACTAGAGCAACTTGACCATAAAAGGGCCAATCGTCAAAAAAGGTGTCCATGAGGTTTGCCTGCAAAAAAGTAAGGATGAGTCAATATAGCAAAGTGGCATTTCGCATGCCATAGCTAAGGTGTAAATGGGTGTCATCTTTCCTGTTTATTTATGTGAGAATTGCTTCTAATGACAAATTCAAAAAATAAAGTGGCTCCTGAGAGGTCTAGCTATAGCGTTATTCCAGCCCCTTTTGGATGCCTTGGGATTACGACTGAATTGGTGGACGGTAGTTTGATGTTGTCCAAAATTGACTATTTACCTGCTGTTACCGCTTTAATTGCCCCGCAGAACCATTTGGCGAAGGAAGCTGCTAGACAGTGCAGAGCCTACTTTCAGGATCCCCACTGGGAGTTTGATCTGCCGCTCAAACCTGCTGGTACCGAACATCAGAAAAAGGTTTGGTCCAGCATACAAGAGATACCAGTTGGTAAAACCAACACCTATGGTGAGATTGCCCAAAGGGTGAAGAGTGGCGCTCGTGCTGTTGGTAAGGCCTGTGGTGCGAATCCCTACCCCTTAATTGCCCCTTGTCATCGAGTGATTTCAGCACAGGGCATTGGGGGTTTTATGAAAGAAAACGCTCCAGGTCTATATCGTCAAATCAAGATCTGGCTTTTGAAGCACGAGGGGGTTCTTTAGTTTTTAAACCTCTTCCCTTAAAGCCCGGGATGCAATATGAAAAAAGGCGTTCATGAGTGCATCACTTCTCACTGCAAATTGAGTGAATGCATAAAAAGCCATCACTGTATTTCTGCTTAATTTCACCCCATCTTTATTGCTGAAATCTTCTTGCTTGGCAATTTTTGAAAGCGTCATGACTGCCAGCCCAAAAGCCAAAAAGCAAAAACGCCTTATTCCCTGATCCTGCTTTGGAATTAGGAGGATGTAGCGTAACGAGTCCTGTAACTTTTGATAGGCAATCTTCAAAAGCTCATCCTGCCTCATATTTATAGGCTTCCAAGAGACTCCGCGCGCTCTATCCTCTGGGGAATCCTTAAGGATATTGGTCATCTGTAGGGCCTGACCAAAAGCAATAGCCAAAGCTTCTTGCCCTTGAATATTTTTTGCAAATCTTGGCGAATGCATGCTAAAGATCGTAGTGAGGAGTTCGCCTACTACCCCAGCAACGACATAGCAATACTGCTCGAACTCATTTAAATCTTGAAGGCCAGCCTCAGTCTGTTTGCCATGAAAGCGCGACATCCCTTCAGACATGATGGAGACGCAACGACTTACTGCCTGTTGATCCTCTTTGGAGCAGGTATGCAGAATTCGGAGGACGGTTGGGGTGTGCGCAATTAAGTCTAATTCATCTTGATTGCCGTAATCAGCCAGCGCCCTTAGACATGGCTCCACAAAAGAGCTTACGGAAGATTTTTCTAGGACTGCATCTAAGAAAAGCGTAGATAGATGCTGTTTGGTTTCTGGATTTAAATCTGCTGCATCTTCGATGGTGTCAACAATGCGGCAAAGCAAATAGGTATTGCCCACCACCTTTTCTATCCCGTGAGGCAGGAGGGGAATGGTGAGGGCAAAGGTTCTTGAAACTGAATTCAGAATGGCTTTTTGATAGGCCAAATCAGCGCTTGGGTTTTCGCTCGGGTGTTTTGGGGGATAGCTCACACTTGAATTATGTCAGAGTGGGGTACATCCCCTAACGCCCTAAATTAGTAGTGATTCCCTCAATGCCAAAAGTGACAAAGCCATATAATTTCAGCAAATTATTGGAGGAGTAATAGGACGTGCTGATTTGGTTCGTCATCATTTACTGGGTTGTATCGATCGGCATTGGTTTATGGGCAGCCCTGCGCGTTAAAGATACTGCTGACTTTGCTGCTGCAGGACATAGCTTGCCCCTGCCGATCGTAACTGCCACGGTGTTTGCCACCTGGTTTGGTTCAGAAACCGTTTTAGGTATTCCAGCTACTTTCTTGAAGGAGGGTTTGGGTGGGGTCGTATCAGACCCATTTGGATCATCGCTTTGCTTAATTTTGGTGGGACTCTTTTTTGCACGCCATTTGTATAACCGTCGAATGTTGACGATCGGCGATTTTTTTAGAGAAAAATATGGCCGCACTGTTGAAGTGCTAGTAACACTTTGTATCGTTGTATCTTACTTGGGTTGGGTAGCAGCACAAATTAAAGCACTGGGGCTCGTATTTAATGTAGTTTCGGAAGGCAGCATTTCGCAAACGGGAGGAATGCTGATTGGGGCGGGAAGCGTCCTGATTTATACCTTGTTTGGCGGTATGTGGTCGGTTGCTGTTACTGACTTTATTCAGATGATCATTATTGTAATTGGCATGCTCTACATTGGCGGTGAGATGACCACGCAGACCGGCGGCATCGGTGTGGTCATTGAGCATGCAGCAGCAGCTGGTCAATTCAGTAATTTTTGGCCTGACATGAACCTCGCTTCAATACTAGGGTTTGTGGCCGCCTTATGCACAATGATGTTGGGCTCAATTCCTCAGCAAGATGTATTCCAGCGCATTACTTCCTCTAAGAACGTCAATATTGCCGTGCAGGCTGCTCTTCTAGGTGGTGTGCTGTATTTTATTTTTGCCTTTGTTCCAATGTACTTAGCTTATGCAGCTACATTAATTAATCCTGACTTGGTAGCAAAATATCTCAATACCGACCCACAGATGATTCTGCCAAAGCTGATACTGAATCATGCTCCAGTATTTGCGCAGGTGATGTTTTTTGGTGCTTTGCTTTCAGCCATTAAGAGCTGTGCCAGTGCAACTTTGTTAGCCCCATCAGTCACGTTTGCAGAAAATATCATCAGAGGATTTTTTAAACATCTCTCAGATCACGATTTACTCAAAATTATGCGCATTACGGTCTTCTGTTTTACCGTAGTGGTTACTTTCTTTGCGGTGAACTCTGAGCTCTCTATTTTTAAGATGGTTGAAAGTGCATATAAGGTGACCCTGGTAGCGGCGTTTGTGCCCCTGGCTTTTGGGGTCTACTGGCCAAAAGCCAATTCTTTGGGTGGATTGCTGGCAGTGGTGTGCGGCCTGGCTGTTTGGATCAGTTGTGAAATTTTGGCCCCTAAAGCCACATTACCGCCTCAACTAGCCGGTTTATTTGCAAGCATTGCGGGGATGATATTGGGGAGCCTGGTGCCAAAAGATCTATTGAAGGCTGTTTAAAGACTATTTTGCCTAAAAAATAGGCAGTTAATAAATTATGACATTACAGAATATTCTCCTCTAATATGACACTAATTTGAAATTTTTTACTCTTGTGGAGTTCCTATGAAAATTTGTGTGATTGGCGGGGGTGGTGCTATTGGGGGCTACCTAGCAGTCATGTTGGCACGAGCGGGCAATGAAGTCACTGTTGTCGCGCGCGGTGCCACTTTGGCTGCTATTAAAGAGCGTGGTCTTGCATTAATTATGGATGACCAACCTGAGCCACTAGTAGCAGAAGTCAAAGCAGTTGAAAAAATTGCTGATGCTGAAACTCCAGATGTAGTCATTCTGGCGGTGAAAGCACATCAAGTTGAGCCAATCATTGACGACTTAGCAGCCATGATGGGCCCCGAAACGATTTTGATTCCCATGCAAAACGGTATTCCTTGGTGGTATTTTCAAAAACTTTCTGGCGAGTACCAAGATCACTCTGTTGAAACAGTCGATGCCGGAGGCGCGGCTAAAAAAGCGATTAATCCTAACAACATCATTGGTTGCGTTGTATACCCAGCAACCTTTACTCAAGCTCCTGGTGTGATTCGTCACGTAGAAGGTAATCGCTTTCCTTTGGGCGAGTTGGATGGTAAGTCAACTGAGCGCATTCAAAAGATTTCAGAGATGATGGGCGCAGCAGGATTTAAGTCCCCGATTTTGGATGACATCCGCTCTGAGATTTGGCTCAAACTTTGGGGCAATATGACATTCAATCCAATCAGCTCTTTGACTCATGGCACGCTAGAGGGTATCTGTCAATATCCCTTGACGAAAGAATTAGCGCGCAACATGATGGCTGAAGCGCAAACCGTTGCTGAAAAGCTGGGTGTTACTTTCCGCGTAGATATTGAGCGTCGTATTGCTGGTGCAGAAAAAGTCGGTAAGCACAAGACATCGATGCTGCAAGATTTGGAAGCGGGTCGCAGCTTAGAGATCGATGCACTCTTGGGCTCAGTGATTGAGCTGGGCAAGATTACCCAGACGCCTACGCCTTGTTTAAATACTGTTTTCGCTCTGACGAAATATTTAGATGAGAACGTGCAGGCTTCTAGTGGCAGCTTGGCATTGCCATCGGTATCGGGTTACTAAGTACAGCAGTAAAACCAGTTTTAGTAATGAAAAATCCTTTTGCTAGGTTGATTAGCAAAAGGATTTATTTTTTTGCAGAAAGTTTTTTACTCGAAATGATTGTCTAGACGACCAACGCCTTCGATGATGATGCTCACATTGCTGCCTGGCTTCATCGAGCCCACACCAACTGAAGTACCGCAAGCAATAATGTCTCCAGCTACCAGAGGCACATCTTGTGAAATCAAGCTCACCAATTTAGCGGGAGGGAAAATCATATCTGCTACAGGGTAGTTTTGACGTTCTTGATCATTCAGAATTGTCTTGATGATTAACTTGCTTGGGTCAACATTGGTGGTGATGTAAGGGCCAAATACCCCGAAGGTGTTGAAACTTTTGGAGCGCGTCCACTGTGCATAACCTGGATCACGATTGAGAATTTCAACTGCAGTTACATCGTTGATGCAGGTATAGCCAAAAATAGCCTTTGCTGCTTCGGCTTCATCTACTTCGTAACAGGCTGTACCAATCACAATTCCCAGCTCTCCTTCATAGACTACCTTTCCAGAATAAGACTTAGGAGTACGGATAATTTGATTGGCGGCCAGGAATGAATTGTTGCCTTTCAAGAAATACAAAGGCTCAGCAGGCACAGCATGCTCAAGTTTGGTTACGAGTGCATGAAAGTTATCTACCAGGGCTACCATTTTGGAGGGCGTACAGGGTATATCCAGCGTGACATCGGCTAATTTGAGGGTTTCACCGGTTGCTGTGGGGTGCTTGAATAAGTCACCTGAGTACACCGCAATCTCGTCGCCTTGGACTTGTCCTAAGCCACTCTTTCCTTGATGCTGAAATCTAAGCCATTGAGTCATAATCAGTTCCTATGAAGTTAAATATTTGATATGCAATATCTTACAGGGATGAATTGATGCCTAAGACTTCTGAGCTCGCTTTTGCACCAGAATTGGATCAACCAATTCTATATATCGACCGTACTCGAAGTTATTACCTGGGATTGGGTTATGAGACTCCCTATGTATGGGCGCATTATCTTGAGGTGCCATTTAGCCCGCTGAAGAAGCTGCTTAATCAGTCGACCTTGGGCTTAATTACTACTGCCGCCCCTTTTAAGGCTGAAAATGGGCCACAAGGTCCGGGCGCGCCCTACAACGCTACCGCAAAGTTTTATCAACCCTTTCAGCAAGCAATAGATGGAATGATTGATTTAAGAATTGCTCAC
>Ga0114958_10001696_pt1 | contig 17055 bp, 16 predicted proteins | sample C_130208_EF_Meta_FD_89577 | JGI IMG/M metagenome (GOLD analysis project Ga0114958, IMG submission 89577) | Freshwater microbial communities from Lake Croche, Canada to study carbon cycling - C_130208_EF_MetaG | ecosystem: Environmental > Aquatic > Freshwater > Lake | place: Lake Croche, Canada...
AGAATGTTACTCATATGTGTTACGGATAATTAAACTGTCCGGGTAAGATCTGTTTGGGTTCGGGATAAAAATGATTTCAGCATGATAAGAAGTTCCTTATACTTGCGTTTACTTCTGGGAAAAATATTGGAAGTTGAAATATGGCTATTCACGAGAATCATATTATCCGTTGCAATAAATACCACAATTTCTTGTTCGTTGCCCTTGCTGTTCATCACGCTGTTAACTATCAATACATCCGGATAATTCGCAATCGTATGATGTCGTACTTGCTGATGGATAAAAAAAGATTCGAGTAGACGGATATTATCGGCTGTACTTAAACCGGTAAGGAACTTTTCAAAAAAAAGCGATCGCACATACCGTATCATAGCCAATGTGATAATCATTCCTGAAATGGAGAACGGAAATAGCTGAGGGAATACTTTGCTACGCGCAATTGTGCCAATCTGAAACAATTCATAATAGATGAACCAATAGATGCCGATGAAAAAAATAAAGAAAATAAAAGGAACTACTTTACGAATCGAATTGATGGGATACCGCAATTTTCGTCGAATAAAAGTTATATCATCATCACTTAACACATTTGACGTTGACGGAGGAGGTAGTTGCGATGACATAGAAAATTGGTTAGAGAGTTCACATAAATTAAGCCGTTCTTTAATGCTCAAAAAGCACAGAAACTTACGGCGTAAACAAGGCTTTTTTTGCTTCACGATTGATGGCCTCAAGAGCAATAGCTGTAGGTAATTCAGCTTCATCAGTCAATACAAATTCGGTAAGCGCTTTGACAAACACATTAGCCGGAGAACCCATCGGAATAGAAGAACCTACCCGATTAATCATCGTAATTTCTTGCTCCTTTACAGAGGTAATAGTTTGCCAAACTTCGTGGGATACATAAATTTGTTGCGATAAATTATGCTCGTATTCGGCACGTATACTTTGCACCATAGCCAATTGCAAATCTTGGGCCGTCGAATCTTGTGTATAATACCGACCGACCATAGCGTTAGGATGCATACGCTCAACAAAAATCGAAAGACGCTCATAGGCTTGCAAACGCATCTGCAAGGTGAGGTTTGAATTTTGCTGAAAAATAGCTAGTTGTTTCCGCTCGATTTCCTTCACCAAAAATTTATTCACGATGAGGGTCGTGGCAATCAGCACAACGATAGCCGGTAAAATATATTTTAGTATTTCTAACAATTCTTGCAGCATCCTATTTACATAAAAGTTGACGACAAATATACACAGAATAAAATGTTTCGGCCTATATTTAACGCCTATGAGCAAACTACTTTTCACGTTCTTCTTGAGCCTGATTACGTTGTTATCAGTTGCCGGAAATCATACCGGCGTCTATTGCTATTCGAAGGGATTGAACAAAGCGAGTGCAACACTATATTTGAATCAACTTACTGAAGACACAGCTTTTTTTATGCTTGAAGCGGTATCGGGCATGCCAGATTTTTTCATGGCCGATGCAAAAGGGTTTGTTTGCATCAATGACAATACAGGTATATTTCGAAGCAATGATTCTTGCCATATCGAATTTACATTTACACCTGTTGGCTGCGTCTTAAGAGAAAATGGCAGTTGCAATTACGACTGCACTATTAATGGAAAGTACAAGAAAACGAGCGCGCAATTCAAGAAGGGCAATTCGCTGCTGCCCGCCATTTCAGACAAGAACGGAATCGTTTCAAAAGACAGTGTACAAGGTCGATCGGCGCCACATCGATTGGCCCCTGCAACGATGATTATAGCGAAAAATGAACGCGTTCAGATTACTGATGAATTCAACGGCTATTATTTAATTGAACTAAACAATAAAAAAAAGGAGTTTCTTTGGGTTTATAAAAAGAATATTCAAGTCTTACAATAATCGATGAAATCACTAATCTTTTCGCTGCTCCGTTATATTTCGCTCCCCTTCGCATTGCTGTATGGCGTCGTGGTAGCTATCCGAAATTATTTTTATGATAGCGGTATATTCTCCTCCATCGAGTTTTCATTGCCAGTCATCTGTGTTGGAAACATCACAGTAGGGGGGACAGGCAAAAGCCCGCATATCGAATATCTTATCGAACTGCTCAAACCTACCTATCAGCTAGCCACTCTAAGCAGGGGATATAAACGATATTCAAGAGGCTTCAAGATTGCCGATGCTAGCAGCAATGCGCGCGATATTGGTGATGAACCTTTTCAATTCAAAACAAAATATCCTTCGGTAGAAGTTTGTGTGGCTGAAGAACGTATGACCGCAATTCCACAATTACTGCAACAAAAACCGCATATTGATTTAATTCTACTTGATGATGCCTTTCAACATCGGACAGTCAAGGCAGGGATGAATATCTTACTCACTGATTATCATCGATTGTACACACGCGATCACATCATGCCTTTCGGCTTGCTTCGTGAAAGTAGAAAAGCAGCAACGCGTGCCCAGATAATTGTTATTTCTAAATGTCCACACGATTTAACAATCGAGCAAAAAGCAACATTGATCGATGAAATAAACCCTAATGCAACCCAAACAATTTATTTTTCATCCATCGAATACACCAAGCTTTATCCCTTATCGCACACAAATGTTTCCTATGATGAGAACACAGAAATACTATTAGTTTGTGGCATCGCCAATCCAGCACCGCTTATTAAAAAACTAGAGAAGGAGTTCAAAAAAATATATCCGCTTACCTTCAAGGACCATCATTATTTTACATTCGATGATGCGGAAGAAATCAAAGACGCTTTTCACAACATCCCATCGAACAACAAGATGATTATCACCACTGAAAAGGATGCGGCAAGACTTATGTTATTGCAGGAAAAATTATCATCTTATAAATTACCCATCTATATCCAATCAATTGGTATTGATTTTTTATTTGGCGAAGGCGATGCATTTAATGAAGAAATCGTCAAATTCATCCATAGTATCATCCCACCAATCGAACATGAAAGTGGTGTAAACAATAAGGAAGAAATAAGCACATTCGACATTTGATAAACATTTGCTAAATCATGTTAATGAGGTGAATTGAGAATGAATGCGTATCTTCGATTAACTCATCCTTCTCTGGGTGAATGAAATCAATCAAATAGTATGGCGAAAAGTAACACAAGAAAAAGCGGGAAACCCTATGCCCTTTCCTTGGCTACAGGAAAATTAGATGTAGCAAAAAATGGAATGGGTTACGTGTCGGTCACAGGTCAACCGATAGATATTATTATCAAACGAGAACATCTTAAAAGCGCCATGAACGGCGACATCGTTGAAGTTAACATCATTAATTCTCCACGCAGTGGAAAACGCCAAGAAGGTATCATCAGTAAAGTCATCAAACGGGGACAAACCGAATTGATTGGCACGATACAAATGAATGCAAATTTTGCTTTTGTAATACCCGACAACGAAAGTTTTACCAAGGATGTTTTTCTTAACGAAAAAAATAGCAAAGGTCTAAAAGAAGGCGACAGAGTGATCGTACGAATTACCGATTGGAATGAACGAATGAAGAACCCGACAGGTGAAATCATAGAAAAGCTAGATGCCAGCAAATCGGGTGATATTGCCATGAAGGAATTATTATTACAAGCTGGATTTTCACTCGAATTTCCAGACGAGGTGATGGAGGAAGTCAAGCAAATTCCTACCCACATTGACGACGAAGAAATTGCGAAACGTAAGGATATCCGAAACATACTTACTATCACCATCGATCCACATGACGCGAAAGATTTTGATGACGCCATTTCATTCCGTATCCTTAAAAATAAAAACTATGAAATTGGCGTCCATATCGCAGATGTGGCACATTATGTAAAACCCAATACGGCCCTTGATGCCGAAGCCTACAAACGGGCGACATCAGTTTATCTTCCCGACAGAGTGCTGCCGATGTTACCAGAAAAAATATCGAATGAATTATGCTCACTTCGTCCCAATGAAGATAAGCTTACGTTTTCAGTTATGTTTCAATTGAATGAAAAAGCGGAAGTTCAAAACTATTGGCTAGGGAAAACAGTGATTCATTCGAATCGACGATTCACCTACGAAGAAGTACAAGACATCATTGAGGGTAAAGAAGGTGATCATCAAACTGAAATTTTAATCTTACATCGCTTGTCGCAACAGATTCGCAAGGAGAAATTTGACAATGGCGCTATTAACTTTTCCTCGGAAGAAGTGCGTTTCAAACTCGACGAGAATGGCGCACCGATCGATATCATCATTAAGGAAAGTAAGGCCTCTCATCAACTGATTGAAGAGCTTATGTTACTAGCCAATAAGACTGTTTCAGAATATGCCAGTAAAATAAAAAAGAACAAAGCCAACGTACCATTCCCGTATCGTGTGCACGACACACCCGATATAGATAAATTAAAATCGTTTGCAGCGTTCGCAGGGAAATTTGGACACAAATTCGATTTCTCTTCACCCGCTACCATCGCCAGCTCATTTAATAAAATGATAGCCAATGCCAGTCAGCATCCTGAACAAGAGATACTAACCACCTTAGGCATACGCACCATGGCGAAAGCGATTTACACAACCGAAAATATTGGCCACTATGGTTTAGGTTTTGAATATTACAGTCACTTCACCTCACCAATACGTCGTTATCCAGATGTGTTATCACATCGTATCTTATTAGGTTGTCTTGAAAATGATATTCAATTCATTAAAAATCTTGAAGAACAATGTGCACATTGTAGCGAACGAGAGCGTAAAGCCATGGAAGCAGAGCGCGAAGCAAATAAATATAAGCAGGTTGAGTTTATGCAGCAATATGTTGGCGAAGAATTTAATGCTGTGATCAGCGGTGTGGCTGCCTTTGGATTTTGGGCGCAGACTATTCCACATAAATGTGAAGGACTTATTTCGCTCAATAACTTACTTGATCTAGATGAGTTTAAATTCGTAGAAGAAGAATATGCCTTAGTGGGAAAACGAAGTAGATTAAAATTTCAGATGGGAAATACGGTGAGAATCAAGGTCGCAGCAGCGAATTTATCGAAGAGGCAACTCGACTTTGAATTGATGATCAAACGGATTTAACGCTATCAACTACCAATAAAAAAAGACGGTCTCAAATGGACCGTCTCTTTTTATATTTTAACAATGTTTATCGTTTAATTAAAGAAGTTGCGGCACGCTTACCATTATCATTCATTGTCACGACATAACCGCCGGCAGCCAAGTTAGAAACATTCAACGTGATTGAATTTGTACCTTCCGTAGCGTTGATCCATTGCTGTTTAACAAGTGTTCCAGTCAATGAATAAATGTTGATTGAAATCTTCGCAGACTTTTCAGCAACATATTCAATGGTTGTTTGATCTGTCGCAGGATTTGGATATAACTTGATTGAATTCACGCGCTCAGATGCATCCTGATATCCAGCAGGTGCTGAAGGAGAATACGAAGAGAGGCTAGTCGATCTGAATGTACCTCGTCCATGAGTACCGGAATAAATAACAGATCCGTTAAATTGTCCACCTGATGACTCACGATAGACATCTTTTTCAATGATTTCATATGTTGCAACGCGCGGATGCCATGTCGTTTGATCTGCATTCATCATATTCAATTCAACCCAACTACTGCCTCCGTTATCTGTACCCCAAACACCTAACTCACTACCAATCATAAATTTAGAAGGGCTTCCATTTACACACAGCGATGTATATAAAGGCATTTTAGGTAAATTAGCTGTAATATCAGTGAAAGTTGGCGTAGCAGCGCTGATAGCGTCTGTTGTTTTATAGATATAGGATGTGTTTGAAAAATTTCCTAAGGTAACCAACAACACATCGCCTGTAGAATCACAAGACAAATCAGTCACATAACGTCCGAAACTACCAATTGAAGTAGTCTGACAAGAACTGTAAAGTGGATATGTGTATGGACCAGCCGATGTACCCACTTTAGGCGGCATATTAGTGATTGTATCGGTGTAACGATAGGTGCTATCCCATAAACTTGGGACATTAATTCTATATACAGCACCTCCTTGAGTAGCAGCAAAAACAGTCTTCCCATCTTTAGACATTGTAATAGCACTAAATCCTACATTTCCCGTATTAAACAATTTAAACCAAACCGGCGTACCTCCACTAAGCGCACCTTGTGTAGCCCACACCGACGTGTTACTTCCAAACAAATAAACTGACTTAATTGCTGAACCAACCTTCTTTTCTTTGTAATTTATTGGGGCTATCCATAGAGCGCCATCATCAGGCAATTCATCTTGAGCGGTTCCACTTGCTCCGTTCGTGTTTAAATCAACATTCTTGTCAAACATTGATTTGAAGGATGCAGTACTTTGAATTCCATTTGCAGAGCGGAATAACATTCCTTCAACAATTGACGTAAATACATAATTCGGCAAGTAATCACTCATTGCGCAACGAGTGCCGTCTCCCCCTGTTAAATCACGAGATGCCATTGGAGAATTAGCGGATGTTCCAATCAGGCCAGATCCGTTATCCTGCGTGCCAAAAACTACATTGCCAAGATAATTCGCGGCAATTCCATAACATTGAGTAACGGCATAATTTTTATTTTTCTCAGCGAAATCTGGATTAGCTGCAGAACAGTTAAAGGTTCGGTAGAATCCTCCATCACAGGTTACATACATGGTCTCAGGATTGCTCGAGTTAAAAGAAATACAGTGCATATCTGCATGTACACGACGACTTGGATTACCATTATTAGCATACGCAATAGAAACCCATCCTGTTGAAGGCGTATATCGAACTATATCAAGGCATCCAACTAGAAACACCATATCCTTATTGGTCGGATGAACACCAATACCCATATCATAAATCCCTTGCGATTGAGCTGAACTTGAAAGTGGGTCAAAAATTGCAGAACCGCCGACAGCAATAGTCGTCCAATTTGCTCCGCCGTCGATAGATTTATAAATACCCTTCAACGAACTATTGGTTGCTGCAACCGACACATAGACATAATTACCATCATTCGGCGCAATAGCAATTTCAATACGACCTGCTGTGCCTGATGCAGGCAGCCCATTCGTACCCATTTTGCTGGCTGAGAAGGTAACACCACCATCAGTTGATACATAAAGATTATTCGATGTTGCAGCTACTACTCTATTCCCATCAGAAGAAATCTCCACATCTAAAAAATGAGTTGTTGTATTTAAGGTCGCCGGCTTTGCCCAAGTTGCACCACCATCTAACGTAACCTTGAAGCCACCATAGGTTGCTGCAAATAATTTAGAAGGATTTATTGGATCAGCAACTATTTTATCGACATAAGACCAAGCATCTGTTGCCGAATTTGAATTGGATGGCTTTGTAGATGCCAATTGAGTAAAGGTAGCACCGCCATCAGTTGATTTGAAAATACCTTCACCCAATTGAAATAATTGACCTGTAAATGATTGAATACCTGAAAATCCGCCGATACCTTCACCTGTTCCATAATAGATATCACCATTCGCAGCCTGTGCAATTGAAGTAACTGCTATGGCGGAAGACGAATCATTTCCACTGCGCTTTGACCATGTATTTCCGTTGTCTGTTGACATCCAGAAACCACCGCCAACAGCGCCCATGTATAACTTATTTGAGTTATTTTTATCAGAAATCACGACGCGGGTACGGCCTCCAACATTATCAGGGCCTGTTTCGCCCCACTTCAAATTATCAAAAGCCCTTGCCTTCTTAAAAGATGAATTAAACATAACGTTAGCCTTGTCTTTTGCGGCTTGCACATCCTTATAATTTATTTCACCGGTAATTTGGTTAGCGGTAATTTTTCTGTAATATGCCGCAGCGCCTTTATATTCCTGCGCCTCCTCCTTTGCATACTCGTTTCTGAATGTTACATAATCCGCATTGAAGCTATAATGCCGAGGAACAGAAATGGCAGCAGCGGTTACAAGCGATATGCTTATGGCCGAAAATAATAGTTGAACCCTATTCATATTTAAGCAAGTTTATTTTAATTGGCTAAGGTAAACTCAAACTTCATAATAAAAAAATAATATAAAAAATGAAGGTGAAGAAAGTAAAAATGAAGGCGAAGACCCTAGAAAAAAATTTGACAATAGTTTTGACAATTTGTAAGAAATTGTATATTTGATGGTCATTACTTTTACATCAAAATCTTTTATTTGTGCCTTACGAAAATAACAACGAACGAAATAACGAAACTATTTTTAGTAAACGACTAAAAGCAGGCAAACTTAGGACATACTTTTTTGACGTCAGGTCTACACGCACGAATGACTATTTCGTGACCTTGACTGAAAGTAAGAAACGTTTCAATGATGGCGGTTATGATAGACATAAAATTTTTCTGTATAAGGAAGACTTCAATAAGTTTCTGAAAGCATTAACTGAAACGATTGAGTATGTCAAAACAGACTTAATGCCTGATTTCGATTTTGATGCCTTCAATCACGAACATTCAGAATATAATGAAAATCAACCTCAACCTCCAGCAGAGTCTGCAGATGCTGAAGAGGTTGAAGCACCCGCTGAATTACCGAAAGTGGTTACTGATTTCAGTGTCAACACAAATTTAGGCGATGTAGATAGCTGGTAAACAAGCTGTCCTCCATGAATATCCTTCCTGATTAGAAATAATCAGGATTTTTTTTACTCGTTATATGGAACTACTTTTGCCCGGCCTTCTAAAAGGTCTTGTCCCTATTATACAATGAAGAACATTAGAAATTTTTGCATTATTGCTCACATCGATCACGGTAAAAGCACCTTGGCTGATCGTTTGCTTGAATACACCAAAACCATTACCGAACGGCAGATGATGAATCAGGTTTTGGATGACATGGATCTAGAAAGGGAAAAAGGCATCACGATTAAAAGTCATGCTATTCAGATCAACTATCCATATAAAGGTGTCGAATATACACTCAACCTAATTGATACACCCGGCCATGTCGACTTCAGTTATGAAGTTAGTCGCGCCCTAGCAGCTTGTGAAGGCGCTTTGCTATTGGTGGATGCATCACAAGGCATACAGGCACAAACCATCTCTAATCTCTATTTGGCGATTGGAAACGATTTGGAAATCATACCCGTTATCAATAAAATCGATATGGAAGGGGCTATGATACCTGAAGTGAAAGACCAAATCGTTGAATTGATTGGCTGCAAAGAAGAAGAAATCTTACTCGCAAGCGGCAAAAGCGGTATTGGCATTGAAGAAATACTCACCGCTATCATAGAAAGAATTCCTGCACCAAAAGGTAATATTGAGGAACCGCTGCAAGCATTAATCTTTGACAGTGTTTTTAATAGTTTCAGGGGAATTATCATTTATTACCGGATATTCAATGGCACTATTAAAAAAGGCGACAAGGTTAAATTTTTCAATACAGGACAAGAATATTTTGCTGACGAAGTTGGCATTCTGAAAATTGGCATGGAAGCCAAAAACGAAGTGAAGGCAGGCGATGTAGGCTATATCATCACTGGCATTAAAAATGCAAAAGAGGTAAAGGTTGGCGATACCTTAACGCTCGCTAATAACCCATGTAAGATCGGCATCAACGGCTTTGAAGAAGTGAAACCTATGGTGTTCGCTGGTATTTTTCCAGTGGTAACTGACGAATTTGAGGAATTAAGAGACTGCATGGAAAAATTGCAATTGAATGATGCCTCGCTCACATTTGAACTTGAAACTTCACAAGCGCTTGGCTTCGGATTCCGTTGTGGATTCCTCGGTCTATTGCACATGGAAATCATTCAGGAACGGCTTGATCGAGAATTTAACCAATCGGTTATCACAACAGTGCCGAATGTTAGCTTCATTGCACACACCACAAAGAAAGAAATCATTCAGGTCAACAACCCTTCTGAAATGCCCGATCCAAGTAGGATTGAACGAATTGAAGAGCCCTATATTCGAGCCCAAATCATTACCAAACCGGACTATATCGGCAATATCATGACACTGTGTATTGGCAAGCGTGGCATGTTGCATCATCAAACCTACCTCACACCAACGAGGGTTGAATTAATGTTCGAAATGCCATTGACGGAAATTGTGTTTGATTTTTATGATAAGTTAAAAAGTCAAACTCGTGGATATGCTTCTTTTGACTACACACCAATTGGAAATCGCGACAGTGATATTGTAAAAATGGAAATTCTGTTGAATGGTGAAAATGTAGATGCGCTAAGCGCCTTGATACATCGAAGCCGTGCACAAGATTTTGGTCGAAGACTTTGTGAGAAACTAAAAGAATTATTACCGCGTCAGCAATTTATGATTGCCATTCAGGCTGCTATTGGCGCCAAAGTTATCTCGCGTGAAACGATTTCTGCTATGCGTAAGGATGTCACCGCCAAATGTTATGGTGGTGATATCAGCCGTAAACGAAAACTACTAGAAAAACAAAAAGAAGGAAAGAAACGAATGCGTCAGATCGGCAACGTAGAGGTACCGCAGGAAGCCTTCTTAGCTGTTTTGAAACTAGATGATTAAATTATCGTTGAATGTAAAGAAGATGTCAAATCAGAAAATAGTTTTGGCATTAAAACTCAATTCAACGAATATTGTAGCAAACAAAAAAATAATTAATATGAAAAACTTAAAATCAATTCTTTTCGCTTCGTTATTAACAATCGGGGCATTCTCAGTTACATTGGTTACTTCGTGTAATCCAGATAAATGTGCTGATATCGTTTGTGTAAATGGAGGATCATGTGCAGACGGAAATTGCTCTTGTCCTTCAGGTTATGAAGGAACACTTTGTGAAACCGAAACACGAGCAAAATTTAAAAAATTATGGGCAGCGAATGATAATGACAACAGTACACCATCAAACAATTATTTGTATTCATGTTTACTTGCTGATGGCTCTGGACCTTATGGCATTTTGATTCAAAATACATTTGCAGGTGATTTCTTCATCAATAATATCACTGCAATCGCTAGCGCTAATATCATTACTATCCCTTTGCAAGAGCCTGACTTAGATGGATACAAAGTGGCAGGAACTGGTACATTTTCTTCAACCACAAATAAAATTTCTTGGAATTACTCCATTACAGAAACCTCTACTGGTAATGTAATTACTTACACTGGTACTTGGCAATAATTAAATTATTCTAAAAAAAAGACCGATTTATTCGGTCTTTTTTTTTGCCTTTTTCTTACGAAGAATGATTTGCGGAAGGCTTTGAATTATATCAATTTAATTTTCAACAAAGTCGATTATATTTAAATAAAAACAGAAATAGTTGTCATACATTTTGTTATGTAGAATGATTAATACACCTCAAAATGCATTCAATTTAATAAACAAAACACATTCTAAATGTTATTAGCACTTGAGGCCATTTAACTCATTTTAAAAAAGAGGCTAAAACAGAAAAAGGTTGCTTGTTTGAATACAAGCAACCTTTCATCATTATAATATCAACGATAGATTATTTTTTAAATCGATCAGCCTTTTTCTTTGTGTCTTCAGGCGTCACTTCTTTTTTTCCGCCATTTTCAAATCGATCTGATTTAGATTTAGAATCTTCAGGCGTTACTGTTTTACCCCCGTTGTTATTAAATCTATCAGCCTTAGGGTTAGATTTTACAGGAGGTGCAGGTGTCTCAGTGACCTTGGGTGTTGCAGGTGCTGCTTTAATTGGTTGTACGGGAGTTATTGGTTTTGTGACCGGCTTAGCTGTTGGTTTAGCAGCTGCCAACAAACTGTCTGCCTGGGCTTGCGCGGCCTGTTTGATGCGGTTGTCGCAATCTGCTTTCAATTGATCGGTAGCCAATTTCACCTTGGCTTCAACTTGCGTATCTAATTCAGCCTGAGAAGGACCTTTGGGTTCTGTATTGCAGGCTACAAATAATAATCCTGTTAACACAGGAAGCATGATATATTGTACTATTTTCATTTTTTTTAGATTTTATGTTCGTGAAGAAAAATTATTGAGCGGCATTGGCTGTTTTAGTCGCATTGACAATTGAATCAGTCATCGCTTTCACTTCGGTTGCCATTCGGGTTTCGCAATCCGACGTTGCTTTCGCTGTCGCTTCTTCAATTTTGCCTGCAGCTAAGGAATCAACTTTCGCCTGCACAGCACTTGGATCCATTGGGGCTTGCTCTCCGCAAGATTGCACAGCTGCCATACTTACAAGCAAACCGGCACTTAAGATAATTTTACGCATTGGTATTCATTTTTAGTTTTTTCAAATGTAAACTTAACGATCATGAGTTATATGAAACAACTAAAGACTAACAAATTTTTAAGTATTCTACAACTACGCTCATTGCACTGCCTTTTTCGTAATCAGAAGTACCTTCTTATCATGCAGATCCGTGGTGCCAAAAATATAAAAAACACCACCGTCAGATAGACTCAATTTTGTCTTTAATGCTTGCGCAGATCCTGGAAAATTTCGAATACTTACATTGGCCTTCGTGCCCTGTATGATTTGCTGCACCTCTTTCGCATCGACCTTAGTGATGGCGAGAATGTCAAACCTTCTTCCCGGAAAATCCGTTACTAATTCGTTTGATGTATACAGATGCGTGTGGGTATGAATTTTGGTGAGTCCAAATTGCAGCGCGACCGATTTGAATCCTCCCGATTTCATAATGGCGGCATTCGGCTCATACAAGTACTTCTTAATTTCACCAACAGCAGTGGCGGCTTCTCTTTCTTCAATTACACCAAACGAAAAGAGAGTGGTTTCTCCTTTTTCGAGATTGACCGTCTGAATATCAACGTCGCCTTCATAGTTATGTTCTAAATGAAAAAGCAGTTCCTTACATTCATTTTCAACAGCTATCACGTAAACCTTTTTCACATAGTTTAATTCGTTTACAGCCAATTGAATATCAAGCAAAGGCGACGTCTTAATCAATACAGTAGATGATATGGCAAACATCTTGTCCATTAATGCGAACACATTGGGCTCACAATCGCCTAGTTGAACTATTTTACCGCCATGATCATTTCTTCGTGCAGGATCAATGTAAATTAAATCCGCATTGCCTTCATAAGTAGATAAAAAATCAGAGGCGTCTTGACCACAGGCAAATTGAACATGTGGTCGATTTAGCAACGCATAATTATGCGAAACAATGGCCGCTAATTCAGGATTACGCTCGACAAGAATACCTGAGTTAAAATTGTCAGCAAGAAAATAACTATCGATACCTAAACCGCCGCACAGGTCTATAAATAAATCGCCATGAAATAACGATGCTTTGTAGACGGCTGTTTCCTGAGAAGAAGATTGTTCAAGACTCAATGTTGCAGGGTATACAATTTCAGTATGATTAAATAAAAATGGAAGTTTCGTCTTGACTTGTTGCCTCGCAAATACTTGATGAATCATTTTTTGCGTCACCTGCACCTCCTTGTTCTTGTACATATCCAATATATCATCCTTCCTTGCATCCTTGTAGGTTTCAAAAAACTGCAACTCTTGCGGAGTCCAGCACATCGATAAATCCAATTCAGGTTTCGTAAGGCGCATCATGAAGCGCAAAAATAGAACTTGCATTTAGATTCTCCATCCTTAATAAGTATATTTGGCTATTCTAGATACTATGCCGAATCTTTACATCATTGCGGGCTGCAACGGGGCAGGAAAAACAACCGCCAGTGAGACAATCCTTCCGGAGTTATTGCATTGTCGCGAATTCGTGAATGCAGATAATATCGCCCGCGGACTTTCACCCTTCAATGTGGAGTCTGTTGCCTTTGAAGCTGGCAGGATGATGTTGACAAGAATAGATGAGCTTCTACAAAGCGGTGTTGACTTTGCAATTGAAACAACCTTATCGACGCGCAGCTATGTATCCATGGTCAATGATGCACATAGCAAAGGATATAAAGTCACGCTGATGTATGGTTGGCTTGAAAGTTACGAGTTAGCCATCGAACGTGTGGCTAAACGAGTAGCCAAAGGCGGACATCATATTCCATCAGACATTATCAAGCGCAGATATCACCGCGGCATCAAGAACCTTATCCATTTGTATATCCCCATTGTCGATTACTGGATAGTAACGAATAACACGAATGCCCCATTGGAACAGATAGCGGGTGGTGAAAAATTACTTGCTAATACAATCCTGATGGAATACCTTTGGAATCAAATTCAATTACTTGCCGAATGATTACGCATGGAACAATAAGCAAAGAGAATCAAGAACTACGTGACAAAATCATGTTAGGATTCAGAATGGCTTACGAAAAATTGGTCCGCGAATCGGCACTGCACGGCGAATCGCTAGTATTCGGTCAAAACGGAAAGACGGTATATATCCCGGCTACTGAGTTACTGAAAGACATTGAAAATAAGAAAAAGTAAGTCCTCACCTTATGCGGCAACATGCAGTATGTCATCTGTTGCTAGGTGTCTAAAAAGCCACGTAGAAATTGATGTTGTTCTTTTGCGATTCGTGCAATCTGCTCAACATCGGCAAGGTCAAAACGCCAATCACAAACGCCAACATATAAGGCTCGTTTAAGACAAAAATCTTTGTTAAATCAATAAAAATAAGCGCGCCGGCTTCGTCATTTGTATGTAAATTGCGCACTTTATGAAGAATCATTTCAAACTAGTATTGCTGTTACAGGTGCTTTTAGTATCCCTCGTATTGACAGCACAGGCTCAACAAGAAAATCTCGACAAAGTGATTGCAATCGTCGGCGACAAAATTATACTCCGATCTGATATCGAGCAGTCGTTTGAAGAATACAAACGCGAAAATCCGAATGCTCCCGAAAGCATGAAATGTGAATTCCTTGAAAACGCATTGAGCCAAAAAATTGTCACCGAGCAAGCAGACCGCGACAGTGTCTTTGTTACGGATGATGAGGTAGAAGGCAATATTGAAAACCGTATACGCTATTATGTCAACCAATATGGATCTGAAGAAAAGCTTCAAGAAATCTCAGGCCGCACAGTATATCAATTGAAAGATGATTATAAACCAATCGTGCGAGAACAGATGCAATTCCAAAAGATGCAAGGACAAATCATTTCAACTGTCAAAATAACGCCACAAGAAGTAAAAGCATTTTACGAAAAGATTCCCAAAGACAGTCTCCCATTCTACCCTTCAACGATCGAAGTTGGTCAAATTGTTTTCAGACCTGATATCAATAAAGAAGTTGAAGATTATGCCATTGAGCGCCTTGAGAACATTCGTAAGGACATTGTTTCAGGCAAATCATCGTTTGATGTGATGGCCGGCATCTACAGTGAAGATCCAGGAAGTAGAGATAATGGCGGTGACCTTGGTATCATGGGCCGTGATGATTTAGTACCTGAATTTGCTGCTGCCGCCTTCAAATTACAGAACGGCGAAATTTCTCCACTCGTCAAAACATCCTTTGGCTATCATATCGTTCAGATGGTAAACCGTCAGGGCGAAAAAGCCAAGCTTCGTCATATTTTGATAAAACCTATTATTACCGATGATATGGTAAAACTTACCTTGACAAAAGCCGACAGTGTGCGAGCTAAATTAGTGGCCGGCACCATGTTGTTTTCAGCTGCTGTAGGAAAATATTCGAGTGATGATGGGTCTAAAACAACAGGCGGTATGATTACCAACCAACAAACAGGTTCTTCATCGTTATTAACCGAAGACATGGGACCTTCTGTTGCGATCGCTATCAATGACATGAAAGTGGGAGAATTTTCGCAACCTGTCGAATATATTGATTCCAAAACAGGCGACAAACTCGTTCGTATCCTTTATTTGAGAAGCCGCACCGAACCGCATAAAGCCAACCTGAAAGACGATTATGGCAAAATTCAACAGGTTGCTTTTTCAGAAAAACAAAATACCTATCTGATGACATGGCTGAAAGATCATATTTCAAGTTTTTATGTCATGGTCGATTCGGAATATCAACATTGCCCGAATATTGAAAAATGGACAAACGCTAGCGCAGAAGCAAAAAAGAATTAATATTGAACCTTAAACAATAAAAGACGCAGAAGAAACATGTATACATCAGACGTAGAAGCCGCCAAGGCGTTACAGCAAAAGTTTTCAGATTTAAAGAGCGCCATCGGACAGGTTATCGTTGGTCAGCATGAAGTAGTAGAAGGCGTCATCATTTCAATATTATGTAATGGACATAGCCTGTTGGTGGGCGTTCCGGGATTAGCAAAAACATTGTTGGTAAGCACAATCTCTCGAGTGCTTGATCTCGATTTCAAACGGATTCAGTTTACACCCGATTTAATGCCTAGTGATATCACAGGCGCTGAAATTTTAGACGAACACCGTAATTTCAAATTCATCAAAGGTGCCTTGTTTTCTAATATCATTCTTGCAGATGAGATTAATCGTACACCACCTAAAACACAAGCGGCCTTGTTAGAAGCCATGCAGGAACGCACCGTAACCATCAGCGGCGTAGAACATAAATTACCTGCACCATTTTTCGTATTGGCTACGCAAAACCCAATCGAGCAAGAAGGCACCTACCCTTTACCTGAAGCGCAGCTTGATCGTTTTATGTTTAATATTTGGCTTGATTATCCCAGCTTTCAAGAAGAATTGAACGTTGTAAAAAGTACCACAACCGACAAGACCACAAACCTTCCGAAGGTAATGACAGGCGCTGAAATCCTGTATTTCCAGCAGTTGGTGCGACGAGTACCTGTACCTGATAATGTGTTAGAATACGCGGTTGGACTTGTACACAAAACTCGTCCTAACGAACAAGGTTCAGACCTTGCCCGCAGCTATATCTCTTGGGGCGCTGGCCCGAGGGCTTCACAAAACCTTATTTTAGGTGCCAAATGTTATGCCTTATTGCATGGTAAATTCAGTCCGGATATCGAAGATGTAAAAGCAGTAGCCTTACCGATTCTTCGTCATCGTGTGGTTAGAAATTATAAAGCGGAAGCAGAAGGGTTGAAAATAGAAGAATTGATCAGCCGATTGATGTAATCGTCAATCTGCTAAGAAATAAAAAACATCAATCAGATCGATTGATGTTTTTTTTATTTAGATGAGAAGTAGATGCAATAAAAAGGATTCGTTCGTATTA
>Ga0114958_10001697_pt1 | contig 17054 bp, 17 predicted proteins | sample C_130208_EF_Meta_FD_89577 | JGI IMG/M metagenome (GOLD analysis project Ga0114958, IMG submission 89577) | Freshwater microbial communities from Lake Croche, Canada to study carbon cycling - C_130208_EF_MetaG | ecosystem: Environmental > Aquatic > Freshwater > Lake | place: Lake Croche, Canada...
AAAAATTGAACCACAGATGAACAGGATATACACAGATGGGAGAAGAAGTAAATCACTCTTCATCAACGTTCTACATCTGCGTCCATCTGCGTCCATCTGCGGTTAGAAATTCTTAAACTGACGGTATTGGCCGGAACGCCTGGAGGTCGAGTCCCTGCCTTTTGAAGCAAGACCACAAAAAACCCGCTGCGGAAGACCGGAGCGGGTTTTCAAAATGATCCGAAGCAGACGCCGCTCAGAACGGGATGTCGTCTTCCTCGTGGAAGTCGGTGTGCGGGGCGGCGGAGCCACCTTGGGGCGGGCCGGAGCTTTGCGCGGGGGCCGGGCGACCTCCGCTTGGCTGTTGGGGGCCGCCGGGGCCGCCCTTGCCGTCGGGCAGGAACTGGAGGTTCTCGGCGACGACCTTGAGCTTGCTGCGCTTTTGGCCGGTGGCCTTGTCCTCCCAGGTGTCCATCTGCAGGCGGCCTTCGATGAAGCAGCCGCGGCCCTTGTTCAGATACTGCTGGGCCAACTCCGCCTGACGACCCCAGAGGGTGATGTCGACGTAGGTGGTTTCTTCCTGCTTCTGGTTCTGCTCGTTGGTCCAGACCCGGTTGATCGCCAGGGCAATGTCCGCCACGGCGGTGCCCTTGGGCGTGTAGCGGAGCTCGGGATCGCGGGTGAGGTTCCCCAGGAGGAGGACTTTGTTCAGATTGGCCATGGCAGGAATAGTCCTACGAATTCAGGCAGGCGAAATGCAAGCGAATTCTGTTCTTTCGAACAGCTCCACTCAGGCGACGCGCTGGAAGTGATGCTGATGCACCTTGGTGTTGAGGGCGAGGCGGGCCAGGATCTTCGAAAGGGCGGCGGGCTCGGCGGCAAAGCGATAGCTGACGTAATGACCGGCATCGAGATGACGGGATTCGTAGGAGAACTTGCGGCGACCGACCTGGTTGACGGCACCGATCTTGGCGCCTTCGGCTTCGAGTTCCTTGCCGACGGAGTTGACGAGTTCGTCAACGCTGCCTTCGGCGCCTTTGGTGTTCAGAATGATCAATCCTTCGTAGGTGCGGCTCATGGTGATGGTGGTGAATTACGGGTATTAAAGCGGTTCGCCGCCGTCGCGACGTCTTGGGAGTGCGCAACTTGTATGGCGGAAACGGCACTAGCAAGCGTGTTTTCAAGCAGTTCGCGTTCTTCCAAGCGGAAGTTCCCCAGCACGTGGCCGACCATTTCGCCGTCGTCGCTGCCGCCGATGCCGATTTTCAGGCGCGGAAAGCCGTCGGTGCCGAGGTGCTGGAGGATCGAGCGGATGCCGTTGTGGCCGCCGTGGGAGCCCTTTTCGCGGAAGCGGAGATTGCCCAGCGGCAGGGCGGCGTCGTCATAAACCACGAGCATCTGGGCGGGCTCCCATTTGTGGAACGCGAGGATTTGTTGCACCGCGCGACCGCTTAGGTTCATGAAGGTCTGCGGTTTCAGCAGTAGGGTGCCGCCGGGGAGTTTGGCGACGTGGGACTGCCACTTCGGCTTGGATTCGAAGGTAGCTCCTGCCTGGGAAGCGAGTCGGTCCAGCACCATGAACCCGACGTTGTGGCGGGTCATTTCATACTGCCGCCCCGGATTTCCGAGGCCAACGATGAGCTGGAGAGGAAGCACGAAATTCTAAATCTGAAATTTGAAACGAAGAGGAGGACTTGGAGCAGGCCTACTTCGCTGAAGCTACGAAGGCCGGAGAAGCTCCAGAGACGGACTGGAGCGGGACGCTCCAGCTACGAATGAAAACGCCCGGGAAGCTTGGCGCGACCCGGGCGGATGAAAAATCAGGACTCGGTCCACTCAGGCACCGACAGCCGCTTCAGAGACGGCGGCGGCTGGCTTGCCAACGTGGGCGACAACAACGTCACTGGCGTGGGTCGGACGGACACCTTTCGCGAGGATGAGCTCGGAGATGTGAAGCGAAGCGCCAATCTCGAGGGCGGTCACGTCGAAGTCGATGGTGTCCGGAAGATCGTTTGGCAGGCAGAGGATTTCGAGCGAGTGCATGTATTGCTCGATGATGCCGCCGGCCTTCACGCCGATCGCTTCCCCGAGAAGGTGGATCGGGATGTGGGCGGTGATTTCGGTGGTGTCGTCCACGGCGAGGAAATCGGCGTGCAGGACCGATCCAGAAAGCGGGTCGTGCTGGATGGCCTGGAGGAAGGCGAGGCTGGTGCCTTCACCTTCGATCTCAAGGTTGATGAGGATGTTTTCCGAGGTGCTGTGGGCAAGCAGTTCCGCGAAGCTCTTGGCGTCGACCTTGAGGTTCTTGTTCTCGGTCTTGCGACCGTAGATGACGGAGGGGAGCCAGCCTTCACGGCGCATCTGGTTGAGGCGGCCGGAACCGGTGCGGGCACGAGGGGCGGCTTTGATTGTCTGCTTGGTGGCCATGACGAGGAGATGGTGATGATTGCGGAAGTGCCGGAGGTTCCAACCCCCGGACCGGGGGGCGGTCTTTAGAGAGAGAATCAGGACTTGTCAAAATTTTGTTGTCGGGAAGTCGGGGGAGGAGGATCGGAGATCGGGGATTTTTGATCGAAGTTGGAGATCAGACTTCAAAAAGGGAGGTCACCGACTGGCCACCGCTGATGCGGCGGATCGCTTCTCCGAGGAGGGGCGCGATGCCCACGGCGCGAACCTTTTCCCCGAAAGCCTGGGGAACCGAGTCGGTGGTGATGATTTCCTCGATCGCGGAATCCCGGAGCCGCTCATGGGCCAGATCCCCGAGAATGGCGTGGGAAACGCCGGCGAAAATCCGCTTGGCGCCATTTTTTTGAAGAATTTCCGCCGCTGCGGTGAGGGTGCCTGCGGTCTCGGTCATGTCGTCGACCAACAGCACGTCCCGGCCATTGACATCGCCGATGACGTTCATCGCCTCAACCCGGGTCGCGGAGACCCGGTGTTTCGCGACGATGGCAAGGTCCGCCCCGAGGGCATCGGCGTAGGCGCGGGCCATTTTTACGCCGCCGACATCCGGCGACACGACAGTGAGGTTCGAGGTGTCCGGATGGCGCTCGCGGAGGTAGCCGATGAGGGCCGATTTGGCATAGAGGTGGTCCACCGGGATGTCAAAGAAGCCTTGGATCTGCGGCGCATGGAGGTCCATCGTCAGGACGCGGCCGACACCGGCGGAGGTCAGGAGATTGGCAACGAGCTTGGCCGTGATCGGCACGCGCGGCTGGTCTTTGCGATCCTGTCGGGCGTAACCGAAGAAGGGCATCACGGCGGTGATCCGGCCGGCGCTGGCACGGCGGGCGGCGTCCACCATGATCAGCAGCTCCATGATGTTGTGATTCGTCGGCGGGCACGACGGCTGGACGATGAAAACGTCGGCACCCCGAATGTTCTCGTTGATCTTGACGAAAGTCTCACCGTCCGGAAAGGCGGTGACGTGGACGTCGGCAAGGGGTTGCCCGATGACTTCGGCGATACGTTCGGCAAGGGCCCGATGGGCAGTTCCACTGATGAGTTTCATGGGGCGTAGCGGCGGACCGATTGTTGACAGCAGGGGCGTGCTCGGCAACTCTTTGCAGTCCACTTCGGAAAAAGATCATGGAGCCAACGTCTGACATAAGCGCGGGTGAAGCACCGGCCGTCGCCGCCACGCCACGGCTCACCCACGGCGAATGGCTCGCGATCGGCCTGACTGTGCTGCTCCTGGTCGCGTTTTACGGCGTCTTCCAGCACTTCGGCCCGATGAAGGGCGAGCCGGCGGTGGTGACCTGGGCGCGGGCTTGGAACAAGGAGAGCGATTTCGAGCATGGCTGGATTTTCCCACCGTTGGTGATCGGGCTGATTTGCTGGCGATGGAAGGAAATCCAAGCCTCGAGGAGCAAGGGCGAGTGGCTCGGGCTGATCATCGCACTGGGTGGAGCGATCCTCTACGTGCTTTCCTATCGCACGATTCAATGGCGGGTCGCGATCCTTGGTCTGCCGTTCCTGCTGACCGGCTCGGCTTGGTACTGGTGGGGCCGGAAGACGGCGCTCCTGCTCGCGTTTCCATTCTTTCTCACCTGGTTGGCGATCCCGGTCGGGTTCCTGCAGCAGGGCACTGGCGGGTTGCAGTTGATCGCCAGCAAGCTGGCCCACTCAGGCTCCTCCCTTTGCGGGGTAATGACCACCTTGCGAGGAAACACCATCACCATGGGAGACGGCTCGGGCTTCGATGTCGATGAGGGCTGCTCAGGGATCCGCTCATTGTGGTCGCTGATGCTGATTTCCGCCGCTTGGACTTATGTGGCGAAGATGTCCCTGTGGAAAAAGGCTGTCCTTTTCCTCTCCTCCTTCCCGATCGCGATTCTTGGAAATTCCCTTCGCCTGGTTTCGATCTTTGTCATGGCGGGATATGGAAACCCAAAATTCGCCAGTGGCACCTGGCATGACTGGTCGCCGCTGGTGTTGTTCTACCCGATTTCCCTGTTCCTTCTCCTGACGGTCCACTCGGTTCTCGAGGGGGGTGTTCCATGGAAGAAGACGCAGCAAAAGTCCGTGCGCCGAGCAGTCGTTTCACAAGTCACCAACAACGCCTGAGCTGAATCGCCATGACCCGCCCCATCTTGTTGCCAGTGCTGCTGGCGTCCGTCATGGCCTCCGTGTTTCTCTTGCCCAAGGCCGGAGAAATCGCGGAATCCGCCATCCAAATGAAGCTCCCTCACACCTTGGGGGAATGGCGATTTGACGTCGTTCAGGCGAGCAAGAAGGAGGTTGATATTCTCGCGAAGGACACTGAATTCAGCAAGGCCGTCTGCCTCGCGCCGATCCCGTATTCCTATCAACCCGACGGCACCCGGAAATTGCAACGGATCGACCTCTCGGTGGTGCTTTCAGGGACCGACATCAACAATTCCATTCACCGCCCCGAGCGCTGCATGCCCGCACAGGGCCATCAGATTTATGCTGCCAGAAGCGATTCGCTCACCACGGCCGCTGGCCGGACTTTTCCGGTGCGGGATCTGACCTCGCTTCAGGTCATCCCTCTTGATGAAAAGGGCGAGAAAACCGCGAAACTGAATTGCGTGACCCTTTACTTTTTCATCGGCCAGAAGGAGATCACGGAAGACCACCTCCGGCGCACGCTGATCGACATGCGTGACCGTCTGCTGCGCGGTCAAGACCAGCGCTGGGCATACGTATCCGCCTCGATGTGGTTTTCGGATACCGGCGAATACGAACTGCCATCACGCGAAACGGCGGAAAAAGAAATCCGCCAGTTCCTCTCGGATCTGGCGGATCGCAACATCGACTGGCAGAAAATTGCCGCGGTGAACCGTTCACTTTAGTTCAGGCACCACTCCTGGCTCGGGGGGCACGTGTGCCTGTTCGAGCCACTTGACGAAATCGTTCACCTTCTGAAGCTCGATCCCCTGAGGCGAGCTGTCACCGAAGTAGGAATTTTTCCGGCTGGCCAGAATCTGATTCCTTGCCTCCATCGCCCACGCAAGAGCCTCGGTCGGTCGCCTGGCCTGCCACAGCGCATAGGCCCGGCGGAAGGCATGGCTCCCGTAGGCAAAGCGTGTCTGGTAGTACATTTCCCGGGTGTCCAGCAAGGGCAGAAGGAGACGGAAATCTTCCTCAGCTTCGCAGAACTGCCCCAGTTCGTCGAGCTGTCGTGCGAGATTAAGCCTTGCCGCGTAGTTCCAAGGGTGGCGCGCAATGAGCGCGCGCTGGTGATCCATGACCCGCATTGGCCAGACCCCGTGGACGGGGTCCACGTCGGTTTTTGCCAGCTCCGCCGCTGCCTCGGCGGACAGTTGCTCGAGGCGGAAATCCGTTCTGACACCAAGGGCTTTTTCAAGCGCCTGATAACGGATTGCTGGATCAGATGCCGAACCATCCGCGCCAGGTCGGGCGACCCACCACCAGGCGGCCGCGTCACGCCAACCCACCAAGGCCAGAATCACCGCGAGAGTTGCCCCGATCCATGGGGCAGGACGCGACCAAGCGTGGCGTGACGAAACGCCAGCAGCAAACGGCCACGGCTGAGAAATGACAATGCCGAGCAGCAATCCTAACAACACCACATCCGGTGCCATGTGAAAGACAAAGCTGAACATGCTTTGAGTCAGCATGGCCGCGATCCCTGCAAGCGCCCCGGCCGTCATGCCAAAATCCGCGGGCTCCGCGCTCGTGGAGGTTTCCACTGCCAGACTGACCGAACCCCGGACCACCACGCTGAAAATCAGCAGAAGGAGGAACCCAAGGCCGATCCATCCGTAATCCGCCGCGGCCTGTAGCAACTCGTTGTGCACCATGTCGATGTCACCGCTGCCAACCCACATTTCCATCGGATCCCATTTCCCGAAAACCTCATAGGAAAACGACCGGCTTCCCCCGCCCGTGGGGGGGTGTTCGCCCGCAAGTTGCAGGGCGATCGCCGCGAAATCCAGCCGACCACTGTCGTCCACCATTCGCGCGCTGTTGGCTTCGACACCGCGATCTGCCAGCGCGACCCGGGTAAACTGCCAGGCCGCGAAGCCAACGGCTGGCAGCACGGCGAGCGCGGAAATCAATGCGACGCCGAACCACTTCACTCTCCTTCGATTGAGATCCAGCAGCCAGCAACCTAACAGCACGACCGCTCCGACGCCCACTGCAAGAAAGGCTCCGCGGCTGCTGCTCAAAATGATTCCGCCGACGCAGGCCGCCGTTGCCAAGGCCCAGCCAACGCGCGACCAACGGCGTCCACCAGGGATTACCGCACAGCCTGCCGAGAGAAACCCACAGCCTAACAGAAAGCTGGCGAAGTGATTGTAATGGGCATAAAATCCGGACGGATAGGACGTCGTCTCCCTTCCCGCATAGATCGGGGTAAATGATGGATCTTTCCACTGGATCAGGGCCACTGCCACGTTTGCAAGAGCTAGCAGTGCCACGCCGACGGCAACGGACCGGTGCGCCGAGCGCCGGACCAACCACCCCGCCCAGCCGCACGAGGCGAGCCCGCAACCGAGCAGCAGTCCATCACTGCGCCCATAGTCGATCACCCCCGAGCGCGATGCCGCCCACGCCGCAAAAATCCCCGCGCAGGAGACGAGCAAACCAAAATACCACGAGCGCTTCTCCGTCCGCGAGGCGAACACACCGGTCAACAACACCGGCACGAATGCCAGCGCGATCACGCCTCCAGCCGTCGGTTCCAATGATGACGCGAACGCCAGCGCCAGCGCCAGCGCGAGCACCAGCAGGATACCGGAAAAGATTCCCAGTTTCATGGGTTCGAACATGACTGGGACCAATAGCCTTTCACCGGATGAATCCGCCACGCTCCGTCCTTCCGGAATGGCTCGAAATCCTCACGGCTTTTCGGAATTTCCGGAGCCATGAAGCGGTCCTGATCGGGGAAAGGCCGAACTCGGAATCCGAGGTGGTGGGCGGCCGTTGGCAGCATCAGCTCAAGATAAATCCTGAGCGGCGGGCGGAGTTTCGACACCGCCACAAAGGCCTCGGTTTTCCAGAACGAGCCACAACCAAGCATCGACAACACCACCTCATGATCGTCGCGACGACTCATCGAGCGCCAGTAGTTCATGAACGCGGGATCATGGCAGTGAAACGTGAAATGCGGATGGCTGGTGTCATCCACCCGACTCAAGCGATGCCCGGCCACATCCGCCTGTTCACGATCCAAAACCTCCAGCAATCGCGCGTTCAGGCCTTCGACCAAGGGAATCTCATCGTATTCCGCGAGGTGGACGTGGCTGACTCCAAGACGAGTGATCACCGGCACCACTGCAGCGAACACGCCCAGATAACTCTGTCTCTCGCGCGGATGATCCCGTGTCCGAAGCTCGGGATCCTCCACAAGCACCGTGTGCTCTTCCTTCAATCTGGCGAAATCCGCCGCCGATCCGCCATAGGCCACGATCAGCACCTGATCCGGATCACGGCTCAGCCAGTGGGCGCACATCCGGGTCACGGCCTCCGGAGACTCATGGGTCAGCAGAACCGTGGCGACTAAGGGAGTCGAGGGCATCACTCGGAACGATGACGGGGAAAATCCGGTGACTCGGGGCGGGTGAATCCCACGGCTTGCCGCCAGTAATGGATCTTTTCCTGCGAGCAGAACATCGGCTTGAGCGGACACGCTCCGGTGAATCCGATCACGTGAATCCGACCCCGCCAGACAACCATCAAGGCACGCCCGACAAGCTCCCCTGTCACTTCATCACGGATCGGGGAGCCCAGTTTTCGAATGAGAAAGACTCCGAGTTGTCTTAACAGCGCGCGCATGGTCGTTGATCAGTCAATCGGTTTACTTGGCGCCCTTGGCAAACAGCACGGCCGGAATGGTTTGGAAGAGGATCTTGAAATCGAGCCACAGCGACCAGTTGTCGATGTATTCCAGATCAAGGCGCACCCAGTCGTCGAAGCTGGTAATCTCATTCCGTCCGCTCACCTGCCAGATGCAGGTCAGCCCGGGCTTCACACTGAGCTTCCGGCGGTGCGAGGAATTCTCGATCTTGGGAAGCTCATACATCGCCATCGGTCGCGGGCCGACGAGGCTCATTTCGCCCCGTATCACGTTGATCAACTGGGGAAGCTCATCGATTGAGAACTTGCGGAGTAATTGGCCGACGGGAAAAATCCGTGGGTCGTGCTGGAGCTTGAAAACGGGTCCCGACATCTGATTGCCCGCCGCTTCCTTCAGCTCCTCCAGCTTCTTGTCGGCATCCGGAATCATCGTGCGGAATTTCCACATCCGAAAGGCCTTGCCGTAACGCCCTGCCCGCTCCTGGAAATAGAAGACCGGGCCAGGACTCTGGAGCTTGATCGCGATCGCAGCGAAGACCCAAACCGGAAGCGTGAACAGCAACAGCAGCAAGCCGAAGAGCCAGTCCATCACGCCCTTCGCGAGAAGCTCCCAAGACAGGTCAGGCGTCGAGCGCAGCACCAGCAGGGGCTTTCCTCCAACCGTATCGAAGGTCGGTCGCGCCACCTGGGTCTGCATGAAGTTCGCCGCGACCCAGGCCTCGATCCCGCGCGACTCACAAATTTCGATCGCCGTGCCAAGTTGCTCAAACTGGGCATGCTTCGCCGCGAACATCACCCGCTCGACCGCCTTGTCTTCCAGCAGCATTTGAAACTGCGCCCATTCGCCCGTCCTGAGGTCAAACCGACCCACGATCCGCCAGAGAATTTTCTCCTCCTCGGGGACTTCCCCGAGCCATTGCTCCATGTCCTCGGGCGTGCCCGCGAGAACGATCGACTCCTTGCGGCCCTCTGACTGGCTGATGCAGTAGAAATAGCGCCCGTAAGCCCATGCCCTCAGCACCAGAGCCACCATCGCCATCGGAATCGCCAGCACAAGGATCGCGCGACTGGAGGGATTGAACTTGAAGAATACCACCATCACCCCGGTCGCCAGGGCCAGCAGCATGAAGGCGCGAAGAATCTGCAAAACCGCTGGCCACACGCCCTGCCTCAGCGGTCGCCGGTAAAACCCGAAAAGCTCAAGCGCCAATGGTGTGAACGGCACCACGATGAACAGCAGCCAGGTGATCTCCTTCAGCCCGGAGACGCCTTCCACGTTGAGGTGGAGGCCGCACGACGCCAGGAACCCAATCACCGGCTCCCGCAAGACCGACGCCAGCGCAAAGGCACCCCAGACCAACAGCGCGTCAACGAGCTGGAGAATCTGGATGGAAAAGGACTGTTGGCGGTTGGCGGACATTAAGACCTAAGAGTATCGACTGCAGACGCAGAGTCAGAAATAGCCGGTCGGAATCAACCACCATTTTCTTCTGGCAGCAACTTCCGGATTGAGCGGATTGCTCGTTCTGCCTGCGCCCACGGAGAGTAGTGATCCAGCACCTGCGACTGCTCCTCGCCGTCAATCCTCGGCGGCAGCTTCTCAACACATTCAACAAGTCGCCGCCCAAAAACCTCGATGTTATTCGGGTCAATCGCCTCATCGAGCCCTGCGATGTCGTTGAGATCCCTCGCTCCTCCGTTGTAGATTGAATAGATCTGAGGCAAACCGGCTGCCAGTGCCTCCAAATTCACCAATGGCCAGTTGTCATCCAATGTCGGCATGACAAAGACATCTCCAATCGCAAAGAACTTTGGGAGCTCTTCTGGCTGCACAAATCCCACGAATCGGAATATGATCCCCTGAATCTTGCTCGATTCGAGCTCCATCTCCTCGCGCATGGTGCCGCCCCCGACAAAAAGAAAGCTACATTTCTCCCGCAGCATCTCCTGATTCATCCTAATCGCTCTCATCAACGGCGAGATCCCCTTCCCACTCTCAAGACGCCCAACAAACAGGAATACCGCGCCAGACAATCCCATGGAACGCCGTAAATCATCACGCTTCCCCATGAGCCTTCGTGACTGATCGCGGAACTCCCCCGTCGCGATCCCCGTCATGTCAGGCATGATCGCAGCCTCGGTCGCGCCCCGATCAATTAGGAATTGGCTGGTTTCAAGGCCATTGCTCCAAAAGCCATCGGCCTGTGAGATCAATAACTTGCGTAGCACTCGCTTGCACCTCCCAACCCATCCTTCGGTGTGATTGGTGGCTTCAGACATCAATACCCACGAACAATTCCACAACTTTGAATAAATCATACACCACAAGCTTCTAAGACCAAGCTCGTTACTGACAATCACATGCGGCTTGAGCCTAACAAGCTCTGGAATCAGTCGTTGCGAGAAGTGTAGTTGTCGATGCTCTCTATATCCAAGGTCCTTTCTCACCCGCGGAACGATGATTGACGAAGAGTTCAGAAGCACCTTTTTGAACTCAAAGGCACTCGAATCCATCTTCCACGCTCTATTAAACTCAGTTTCAGCGTCTACAATAACCGTCAAATCACAAAGACGGGACAACTCATTGTAAAAGCTCACTCGATACGGAGCGATCATGTTCGTCACAAGTGCGACTTTAACCTTATCTCTGGATTCAATGCTTTTCATGCGCTTAATGAACAAACACAACCAGTTTCCGAAAAACGAAGTTCACCAAAGTGGAAATCACGATCACGCCGAGCTTGACCAGTAAATCGCTCACTGGGGAATAAGTGATCAGGTACCAGGCGGCAAGTTGACCGGCTGCGAAGCTAACCGCAGCCGCAGCAGTGAAGAGGACGAACTCTTTCCGTGGCGCATGCCTTCCCGCCACGAAGACCCAACGGCGGTTCGTGGAATAGGTGAAGGCGTTGGTCGGGATGAATCCAGTCGTGATCTCGCAAAGGTTCCAGAACAGCCTGCCGAACTCATACGAGGCACCTAGTAGATGGATCGCCGCCCAACGGAACAGCGCACAGGTGCCGAGGAAGACGAAGACCGAAAGCCCGCCGATGAGCAGATACTTCGTGAATTGCCAGGTGCCCGGAGCATCCGGACGAAGAACTTCGGAAAAGGCCGTCTTAAAGCCACGCCTGCGACCGTCCGACCAAAACGCGGCCGCATCTCGGAGCGCGTCGAATGGATAACGGGCGAGACTCATGGCTGGACGTCGTATTTCCCCCGGCAGGTATCGATGAGCTGACCCATGACCGCAAACAGTCCGCCGAAGCCCTTGATCTTCGTCGGCACTTTCCCGGAAGCCGGATAGACGCGGGAGACAGGCGTTTCGATCACGCGGTAGCGCAGCGCTGCCGACTGGATCGCGAGGTGGTAATGAAGCTGATAACGATCGAACACCGGCCGGAACACGCCGATCCTTGGGTCTTCCAGAAGGCGTCGGCTGTAGGCCCGGAAGCCGTTCGTCGTGTCTGTGTAGCGGAACCCGGCGGCCATCGAAATCAGCGGCGCGTGCAACAGGTTCACGGCCAAATAACGGCTCAGCGGCGTGTTCTCATGATGGCCACCCGGAATGAAACGGCTGCCTTGGACGTGATCGAAGCCTTTCTCTAACAGCCCAACCATCGTCGGAATCGCCTCCAGCCCATCCTTGCCGTTGCCATCGATCACGACCACCCCGTCGTAGCCCTTGGCGAGGCAGTAATGGAATGCCATCCGCATCTGGGCGCTGAGTTTTCCAGGGCCGCGTTTCACCAGCAGGGCCTTCGCGCCGGTGGACTTCATCAGCGCACCGTCGAGCGATCCATCCGTGCTGCCTCCATCGGCCACAATCACATCGACGAGGGATGCATAGGCCGACATCGCCGCCAGTTGCTTGCGGATCTTTTCCCCTTCGTTGATGACGAACACGCAGATCGCCCAACGCTTCTCGCGCAGACGTTCCCAGACGACTTCATAGCGCGGGCTTGCGAGGTCATCGCCGCGAAGTTGGGTCGGAGCGTCGCTCATTGCGCGACCTCCTCGGTCGAATCCTTTACGATGCTCGATTGGACGGTGTCCTCAAGAAGCACCGAGCTGTTTGCCTCATGAGCGATGAAATAGAGGGGCCTGCTTCGCACTTCGCCGAGGATGGTGCCGACGTATTCACTCAACACCGCGAGGATCAGACAGATGAAAAAGAACATGCCGCTCTGCTGGAGGGACAGCGTCGTCCAGCCGGCGGCCACGTCGGGCTTCACGAGGTAAATGCCGAGCACGTAGAGCGCGTAAAGCAGGTTCAGGAACGCCCCGACCATTCCCGCCACCGTGACCATGCGCAAGGGGTGCCGCGTGTGTGCCGCCAGAAGATCGATCGCGGTCGCAAGCTCGGAGGCGAACGAGCCGCGACGCTTCGTCACACCCCGCTCGCTCCGCTGATACGTGAAAAATTCGTGATGGTAGCCCAGCGTCAGCGTCAGCACCCGCAGGTAGCGGCTCTGCACCCGGACCTGCAACAAGGCATTCACCGCCTGCCGGCTCATCGCCCGGAAATCCTCGGCGCCGCGTTTCAGATCCACGCCGAGACGACGATTGCAATAGCCGCGAAACGCGCTGCCGAAAATCTCCCGCAGGCCCGGGCGCACCCGGGGGTTTTCCGCCACGCCATGAACGATGCCGCCGTTGACCCGGCATTTCGCCACCAACTCCGGCACCGCCTCCACCGGATCACCCGCAGGATCCAGAGTGACCACGTAGTCCCCGATCGCCGACTCAATCCCGGCGGAAAGAGCGACATCACGACCGAACGGGCGGGAAAGACGAAGATAACGGACCCTTTGGATGTCCTTCAACAAACGATCAACCGTCTGGCGTGTCCCGTCCATGGATCCGTCGTCCACCAGGATGATTTCAAAAAACCGGAAGCCCACCTGCATCACCCGGGAGAGATCGCGGAGGAATGATTCGATGAGGCTTTCATCATTCTCCAATGGGACGACGACGCTGACGACGGTGTGGGAATCCATGAATAAAAAGGAATGGAATGGTGAATTAAATGGACGAAGAAAGAATGGCGTCGAGCTCGTCCTCGACGTCGAAGATGTTGTCGATTTTTCCGCCCATCACATGAACCAGTGCGGGGAGCATCGGATCCCGCCGGAACAGGATCGGACGGCCGTCGTCCACTTCGGTTTGAGGCAGCAGGGTTTTCACTTCCCAGATTGAATCGCAGTGGCTTGCGTTTCGCAATGCCGGGATATAGCGCGAGGCGTCGCTGACCATGTATTCAAAGTGGCTCCGCTTTTTGAGCTGGGAAAAGCGTTCGTAGGGGTCGATCGGCGCGTCACCGGGTTTTTCGAACCACTGCAGGTGCGGCGTGTAGCGGACGTGGCTCAGCGTGGTCAGGTTCCGCGAAGGGTACGGCATGAACGAAAAGAACGGCCCACACATCATGGTGACGGAAAGGCCATCCAGCTCTTCCGGCAGCTTGATCAAGGCCATTTCCGCCAGCTCCTGCTTCAATGGGATCACCGGCAGGTGGCTGCCATGGGTCAACTGGTTCAGGCCACTGTAGGTCGCGTTGATCACCAGCGTCGCGGGCAGCTCGGAGCCATCGCTCAGCCTCACCACCACGCCGCCATTGGCGACCTTCTCGGCGGATTCCACGCGGGTCCCGAAGCGAATCGGAATCCCCGCCTCATCAAGATCCCGGCGACAACGATCGCGAAGCAGCGAGCAATCAAACGCGCACTCCTCCGCGATCCACACCGCCTCGGTCAGGGTCGGGTTGAAGAGCTTTGAAATTCGATCCGGCGCCTCCTTCAAGGGCGCGCCGATCCGTTTCATGAAGACCTCGAACTGGTTCGCCGTGACTTTTGAAAACAGGCGGCTCACTCCATAGATCTTCGTGAACTTGTCGACGATCGCCTCTCGGTAGACGCTGCGAAACCGCTCGTAATTGTGCCTCGACCGGTAGGCCGTCATCAAGCTGCGAGGGTAGTGATAGCCGCCATGCACACGCGCCTGGTTGACCCGTGAGGCTCGCATCAGCAATTCATCCTCCGCCTCCACCACCAGCGGTCTCAGCCCACGGCGGCGCAGCATCATCGCAATCGTGCAGCCAAAAAAGCCGCCGCCTGCGATGACCACGTCAATCTTACTTCCGTTGTTGCTCATCAATTGGGATACAAGCGCCTCCCGTCGGTTGCGGGGATGTTACTGAGATCACCAACCTCATAGAGCGTTCCAGTGTCGGTCCCACGCCCCACATCAGCGGAAACAAGGTCACGCGCCAACTCCCTGTGAGGCCCGATTGTCAGCAAAAAGTCCTCCATAGTCATCCCGAAGCGCTTGCGGATTCCCGTTTCGGAGACGTAAAGAAGCCCTTTGCCGACAGGTGGATTCCTTGCCGCCAAGACACTCCCGATTTCAATCATCTCACCAGTGCGGTAGGGCTCCCGCAGACGATGGCCAACCGCTCCCCATGAGAGAACATAGTATATCCGCTGTTCCCCGTAGGCCGCTAGAACTGCGCCTTCTTGGGCCGCTTCACGGTGCATGCGGAACGATCCACCTTTCCCATCAAGCGAGTCTGCGATCGTGCGTGGGATAATGATTCTTACCGGAGACAAAAAGAGTGTCGTGATCACCGTCAACCCTGATCCCAACAGAATGATTCCAGTCAGCTTGGATTGCCGCAACTGAAGTCGGCCTCCCAAAAATCCGCAGCCACCAATAGCAAGCAAGGGATAATAGGCCGCCGCATGTCTCTGAGACTCGTGAACCGCGACCGAAGTAAGAAAGACCAGATAAGCCACGCCTACCAAGACGAGAAACCCAATATCCGGCTGCAACCTTGGATGTTTGGTCCTTCTCCCAAGGCAACCGGATACAGCGAGAACGACGGGAACGCCGATGAGCAACGGGGGACCAGGTCCCGAAGTTCCCTCATAGCCTGAAAAAGGAAAGCGCAAATAGCTGAGGTGGACATGCTTAATCGTGAGCTTGCTAATGAAGCTTTCCGGATTGGATCTCTGACTGTCGAGCCAGCGGTTGAGGTTGCCTGAAACCGGATTGGGCGTCATGGCGTCCGTCAGAAGAAAAATCCCGTTTGCTACGACCGCTGCCAGTGGGTTTTGGGCTTTGTGCTGATAGCGATTCGTCGGATCACCAGACCAGTTCCCCGCAAAAACCTGGTTTGCGAGGGCAATTGGAAGAATCGAGCACGTGATGGAGGCAGCGCTCACGAGCGACAGCCACCGGTAGTTCAGCGCCAACTTACTCAGCGGTTTGAATTCCCGCCAAGCGATCCACATTCCCAAGACGCCGGCCAATGGCACATTGGTAAGCTTTAGTCCACTCAAGAGAGCAAGACCAACAAAACACAGGCCGAGTCTCCATGTGGGGGGCAGCCATTTTGCGCTCCTCGATCTAGCCAACACTACCGATACGAGCGCAAAAAATGCGGCGATGCCGTCATTCTGAATTCCTCCAGCTTGAAGCACAAAGCAGAAGCCGAGCGGTAGGATTGAGGCTAGAAAAAGCGCCCATCCGCGCCTGAGTCCAAGCGCTCGCGATGCCAACCAGCACAGCCCCGGCATCAGTGCGTATGGTATGAAATTATTCGCGAAAAGGAGTCTATCAGTCTTCAGCAAGGCCAACTGCGGCGCGATCATCCACTCGAACGAAACCGCGCTGATATCCATCCGGTCGTCGCCGGAATTCAGCCATGTCCATCTCCCTTCGCTCAACCATTGCTGTACTCTCGGGAGCCGGTAGGCGCATGCGTCCCAGCCAAAAGGCTCGTTGAGCACTGCTCCCAGCAAGACAATCGCCAAAATTAGCATGAACATCCATTCACGCACATGGAGCCTCCGCCTGCGCGGATACTCAACTGCAGGATGTGAAAGACGGTAGCACCTCAGAATGAGCGCCAGACCTCCGATCAAGGGAAGCAACGAGATCAGGTATCCTAGCGGCCGAAGAAAGCCGACGGCGCTCAACGTCCAGCCGGCCACGCTGCACCAAGCCGCGTAGAGCAAAAACATTACCGCCAACAAGACCACCCGTTCTGGCTTATGCCGCCGCGAACCTAACGCACAACTTTCGATTTCAGAACTCATCAACAAGTGTTTTGGCGTTGAGATAGATACGGGCTGTTTCCCGAACAGCGTTAACGACGGCCGTCTCAACCTCTTCCTGCACCCGCATTTCGATCGCGAGATCACCAACGTAGCCGCAGTCACGCAGAGAGGAGCCCAACCGAGCATGCAACGGATGCGGCTCCTCCCAGCCAGCGAGATTCGGCTGACTCGCATGCGCGTGCCCAATGAGTGCCGCTGCCTGCCGGATCACCGGCTCAAATTCCTCACCGCTCAACGCCAGCCCGCCCGCATCAACATGCAATTTGAAGCCCGCCGAATCAACTAAGCTCACCAGCTCAGCCGCCTGATCCAATCGCGTGCAGAAATCCGCCCCATAGGCTTCCGGATTCGATTCCATGACCAGAAAAGAACCCGCTGCCGCGCAGGCATCGCCGACCTCACGGAAAAAAGTAGCCGCACTCTCGACCGCTTGAGCATGCGACAGCGCACCCTTAAGCCTGTTTTTCGGCGAGCCGAAGACCATGGGTCCCGCTCCACACCAACCCGCCACCCGGCCCACCGCGATCAGCCAGTCCTTCATCCGTGTCCGGGAGGCTTCATCCTCGAAAAGAAGGACGCCCTCCGCGCCGAAAAGCAGCGCTTGGAAAGAACCAATCCGAAAACCCCGCTCTCGATACCAGTCCGCCTTCGCCTTCACCTCGGATTCCGTCG
>Ga0114958_10001699_pt1 | contig 17051 bp, 12 predicted proteins | sample C_130208_EF_Meta_FD_89577 | JGI IMG/M metagenome (GOLD analysis project Ga0114958, IMG submission 89577) | Freshwater microbial communities from Lake Croche, Canada to study carbon cycling - C_130208_EF_MetaG | ecosystem: Environmental > Aquatic > Freshwater > Lake | place: Lake Croche, Canada...
ATATTTTTTTATTGCCCTCTTATGAGCAATAAAAAAACAAAGAATGCCAAGCAGGGCTTGGCCAGTATATTTTTAGCCTTATAAAATATAAATATATTCATAAACAGAAGTTTAAAATATAAATATATTTTAAACTCAGTATTAGTAGAAAGATGGGTGACCGAAAGATAGGAGACCGTCATATACATTTTCATTCCTTAGAACAGCAGAGTAATCCCGACATTCTTGGAAAAAAAGGAGACCCAAAAGTAAAAAGAATATTTAACGGGTGGGAATTTACCCAATCAACCATTAGTACTCAAGATTTATATGTAATGAATACATCTAACAGAAGTGTTATTGTTTCTTTTACAGAGATAGCACTTGTTGTAAATAAATTTAGTGACTATATATCAAATAATAAATTAAGTATTGACGACACTACTATTAGCACCTTATCTGTTGGAATAATAAATGGAAATACATATAATACTCCCAGTTTTAGCACCTTAACAGTAAGTAGTATACTTGATTTATATGCTAGTATAAGTAGTTTAAGTGTTTCATCAATAAATGGGTATTCATATAATAATCCAATATTTAGCACAATAACAACAAGTAGCTTAACAGTTAGAAATGCTACTGTAAGCAGTTTAACTCTTTCAACAGTAAATGGTTTTCCATTTAATACTCCAGTGTTTAATACGGTAGGAGTAAGTAGTTTAACTCTTTCAACAGTAAATGGATTTCCATTTAATACTCCAGTGTTTAATACGGTAGGAGTAAGCAGTTTAACTCTTTCAACAATAAATGGATTTCCATTTAATACTCCAGTGTTTAACACTGTAGGAGTAAGTAGTTTAACTCTTTCAACAGTAAATGGATTTTCATACAATAATCCCATAGTTAGCTCAATAATTGCTCCCACTGCATCAATAAGCACTTTAAGTACAGTAAATTTAGTTACAACTAATATATTTTGTGTTTATGCTCCAACATCTACATTAACCTTAACAGCTAAATTATTCTCAACATTAATAGGAATGTCATAATATATTACTTATTCAAGATTGTCACTTTTACATTAGATTCCTTGGCCGCCTCAGGAGAGACTAAGGCCTCTGTCTTATTAATAAAAACCTTGTGAAGTCCTGCGATTATTTCTGGATGAGCCACATCAGTATATTCCTTAAACTTGGCCTTATACTTTTCTTGTATAGAGTTGGGAACCGCAGGTGAAATCTCTAAGAGACGTTCTATTTGTTCTCGCGTAAGTTTTAAGATATCTCTGGCTTGAATGCGTTCAACCTTTGGTAGACTCAATTCAATAGTAAGAAATCGGGAGATTTTTTTATATTGAATAGCCGATATTCTATGAGCCTCTGTTCTTTTTGCCCAGGCAAAATAAGAGCCTAGAGTTGAGAGGACTCCTGTGAAAAGACTAACCGCACCTATACCAATTGAGGACGATGTCGCATTTGAAAAAATCATTTGAGAACTACCAGATAAAAAACCATTTACTGTGCTTAGAATAATTACAGGAAGTGCGATTACATTTGTTCTGAGGGCGAAATAGGCTTCACATTCTCCATGAAGCCATGAAAGGCCAGAGCAGCGCTCAGCCTCCTGGGCAATTAGTGTTTCTAGCGCAGGATTCCAAGAAATGTTTTCCTGGTCGTCTGACATTATATATTAGGGTATCTAAAACAATAAATGGTATATATCGCATCTAAGTATATGGCATGGGCTCACAGTTAGTAAAGGCCTTATAGATTGGTAGCTGGTCTTCGCGAAGCCATGTAGTCGGTTCATTGATGCTGCGATAGAAGATATGTAGGTCATCAGGCCATACCTTGAGCCATTCTGGATGCTTCTGCTTAATTGTAGTAAGATTACGGAATAAGCGCATGGCCTGATAGGCCTGGCGAATATCAAAGATAGTTGGGTCTGCCGAGGCTTCTGTAAAGCACATGGCACACATAGACCTGAACTGATAGTCGCCTAGATTGAGCTTTTGTAGTAGAGTCTCACGATTATATTCCCTGAAAGACATGCCATCCTCAGTGGGCGTCCAAAGAGACTTTGCGCCCATTGCTAAGAGGTCCATATCTCCGCTAATAACAAGGTCTAGAACACCATTTGCGCACATAGAGGCCAAGAGACCATCGGCTTCTGACTTAGCCTTTACCATAGGAATCTTCTCCTCATAGAAACGGCGTTTGATGTTTGCCCGCAATTCACGACTGATGCTCCACCCACGCTTTGCGTGCTCCGCAGCCTTCTGTTCTAGATGAAGACGCTGCTCATCTGTAATAGTATCAGTGTCTAGAACCTCCTGGATGCTCTGCGCAGATTTGAGTTCCTCTTCACGTGCCGTGCGGCGACGGGCAGCCTCCCACTGTTTTCCGTCTTCTGCGCGACCATCAAAGGCTAGAATGACACGATGCTGATTTGTGTTTAGAGTCTTGATAAAGTCAAGAATCTTATCAATGTCGCCCTGCCACTTATAGATATAATAGGATATGTCAATACCTATTTTCTGCTTCTTGAATGTTGGATCTAGAAGGTCTTGAATCGTTTTTGGAATACTATACTGCTTTACAAAGCTCTGTAGACCGCGGACCCCCATATGTTTAGATTCTATACTAATCATATGGGTGTGGCTTTTAGTCAATTTTATTATTAGTGAGTGGGTTCGCTTGTCATGCCCACTCACTTTAGTGAGTGGGTTCGTCAATAGTAAGTCGTAAGGACATAATAGGATTATACTTTGTAGGAAGTTCTGGAACATCCAGTCCAAGGCCTCTCCAGACATCAAACTTACCTGTAGTATATCTCCAAGCATAATCATTCTCAGATAAGACACTATGATTATCTCTCAGGGTAGCAGATTGTCTTAGAGAATATTGTATCTGTCGTTTCATACATGCCCTCCACTTAGATTCATTACCAAGGGTGGCCATGGCACATTGTATTATTTCTGCCCAAGCTTCTGTATTTGATTCCAGTTTTGAAATACTCGTATTATAAGGATCACTACATGAGGCATGAAGAAGTTCGTGTATAAGGACACGGGTCAATTCCTCCTTTCTATAAATTACAATAGACTGTCCATCGCAGCGATTTGCATATCCACCATTAATATGTTGCGCCTTCACGGGCTCACCATGACTCGGCATTAGGCGTAATGAAGGGTGGGCAAACATAACAATTCTCACGGGCTTCTTTGAAAGAAGTCTAACACATCTCCACCAGACATTAATTGGTTGTCTTTCTTCTGAACCTATATATATGATTTCTCCCATTGTTGAATAGGACTTCCAAATAGTAGCCTTATTGTTTTTCAAATCTTCTAAAAGACTTTTTTTCAACTTAAGTTCATCAAACGGGGCACTATCACCAACTATGGAATAAATATATTTCATATCTTCCTTTGTCGGTTTAGCCATTGAGAACTGTGGATGAGGCTTTGAATATTCTTTTTTTACACTCGCCAACATGAGTTCAACCCATGGTAGCATCCTACTATATTGTCTGATAAAAGGCAGATTACGAGTTACCAAATTATAGACCACATATAAAATATAGAGGACTATAAGAATTATTATTGTTTTCTTCATATCTATTATAGGTCTACATTAGGTTGCCAAGGCTGTTGCCACTTGAAGTCCAAGATGTTCCCAGGCAATCGGAATACGATAACTTCCAATTGTATTGCCACCACCTGATGAAGGCTGTTTAGCCAATGCTTCAACTGTTGCCATAAGTTTCTTCGGCTCTAACTTAGATTGTAAGAGGGAGTCAAGAAAATATTGTATGACCTCCTGCCATCGCAGATTCTTCTGAAGACAGAAATAGACCCAGTCACGAATCTCTTGAACTCGCGCAAGAGTCATTGGCTTCTTAGACCAGGCGTCAACCAGATTGTCAAAATATGTTGCCCAGTCAAGGCAGGGACCGTAGGTTGCTACCATTGACTGTGTAGTGTAATCACGGCCCTGAACAGGAATTTCTATAAACCAATCCACTAGTTCATAAGGTAGAGGAAGTTCTGAGGTACACCACAGGACTAGACTTCCCTCGTGCTGCTCTAGAGCCATCTGAAGCTGTAGAATTGTATCGTGACTCATAAGATGAACATGATAAAATACAAGAATACGCTTTACTGCCTGTTTCTTTTTTCCAATGGCGACTTCTGAACCATAGCCAAGCCGTGCAAGAAGACTATTTACATAGTTCTTGTCCTGCATAGACATACGGGCAATGTCAAAACCGAGATGGACCTGACTTGTCTCATAGGGAATTCCCTCACCTTCTTGTGGAGTCTCTGTCTCATCCTGTTGTGCCTCTGTCTGCTCTGATTCACGCTGTAGGTGCTTATTTGTTTCCGTTGACCAGATGGCCTTGCGAAGAGTGAAGGGGACACCGCGACTCTGAGCGACATGGGCCAGAGCTTTTTGAATGCTAGTGCGCTTTCCTGTTCCGCGTTGTCCTAGCCAGAGTAGGTTTAGTTCATCCATTGTAATATTTCTGTGTATGATGTTTAGACCTAGTTAGCCATTCAAAGCCCTAGTAATAAATCTTATAGATTTGGGATCCATATGGACTCCCCTGGAGAAATAGAAGTTTATATACCAATACAGACCTTAGACCCAAAAGCGGTCGTCATATCCTCGCCGGTTTCCATTTATCCTATGAAACTTCCAGTAGCCTCACTTTCCTACAAGACGCCCATATACACGATTCCTAGGCTAAACATCTTTACAAAGGGCCTCACGGTCCATTCATGGGACCCTGCTAAGTTTCGTCTAGAACTCACTGATAATGATGGCTTTGCCGCCCTCATAGAGCTTCAAGAAACTCTTATAGCATTTATTGCCCAACATCCGGAATGGAGTGGGTGTAATAAGCTTAGCGTAGAAGAGGTTCGTATTAAATTTCAACCCATCATTTCTAAGAATCTTCTAACCCTTTACATTAACTTAAATTCTTCTGATAAGATAACTATACATTCTAAGGATAGCTCTAAGAAAGGTGTCTCTCATGAATCATTTCATCAGGGACAACAAATACGGGTGGCCTTAAATTTTCAAGGGCTTCTTTTCTTAAAAAACTCTCAAGGTAGTCTTTTTTACAGACTTCAACATCAGATTATGGCCATGTATGTATTATGAATTCACAACTTGTAAGGAGGCCACACTAACTGCTATCGTGCTCATAGCTAGGTTTACAAAGGTCATAATAAGAACAAAGGGTGTCATGTAATTTATATTTGCCTGAAAATACATATAGGCTACTACACCGAATATAGCTACAAGAATAATTGTTATCGCCGCAATAACACCAAGACTCTTTTGAATATCTGCTCCATTATCCTTATTCTGGGTTAATGCACCAAGTCCAATAGTAAGGCCACATATGCCTGCTATTCCAATACCAAGTAATACATTTGTATACATACTACTATCCATATTCTATTCCTATTATACCGGTGTTTTATTTACCATTCTACGAATCGGCATTAAATCAGGCTTACAGTCTAGCGCCCAGTCAGGCATCGTGTATACTACAAAAAATAGAAATAATAGAATCAACAAGCACAATAATGGAACTATAATATGCCAAAAGTAGGATGTATTTAAATTCTTAGCTCGGGAATTATTTGTTCTTGTAGAACTAAATAAACTATTAAATGCGCTTGACACACCCATTCTAAACAGTCTTTAATATAAAATAAAGTGTAATAATAGATATGCCTAAGGGAGACAGGGCTACTAGAAAAAAAGGAAGGCCGCCTGTAAATCCGGGACCGAAGAAATGTTCTCCCCTTGCGGTTTCAAAGAAGGCAGGAAAGTCTTGCCTACCACCCGATGTTGAAGCACGTATAAAAAAGGGGGCCAAGGGATGTAAGGCCGATGATGGTCGGTGTCTTGTAAATAACTCAATACTTGATGACAAGATGAAGAAATCACTGGTCGCCGCGTATTTTAGACCAAAACAGCCTGATGAATGGAAGAAGAAGCCTCACACTTGGTTAAATACAGATGATATTGAGGCGGTTATGAAACAGTATGTGGACGCATATCCCTATTTTGAATTCCTTGGCGTTGTTCCAATAGACTTTAGTGCGAAGGACCCTTATGAGAAATCTAAAGATAAGTGTATGAATGAGGAATTTTGTAAGATAGACTTAAAAGCGCTACGGGCTTCTGGAAAGACTGTTATAGGGGCCGTATATAACTTAGACCCACATTTTAAGGGTGGAAGTCATTGGATTGCATTGGTTATTGACTTAAGGGTTAACAAGGTCTATTACTTTGATAGTTATGGTGTGAAACCACCGCAGCAGATTGCACGATATATGAGATATCTAACACTTCAAGAGCCAAAATTAGTTCTTGAAAGTAATGGACATCGCTTTCAACGGTCAGATACAGAATGCGGAATGTATTCAATGTATTTCATTATCTGTATGATTCATGGAGTCAACTTCAGCAAGTTCTGTAAGAATCCTATACCCGATAAATGGATGTATGAATTCAGAAATACATTATTTGATAACACGGCGTAATAGTCTAAAACAACTCGTAAGAGTTCCAAGTAGGAAGACTTACGATGCAAACTACAGAATCTCAATTCTTTGGCCAGCAGAATGAGGTTAAACTTTATACTGCCCTTGCTCAAGAGTTTCAACAGAGCACAGGTCCACTTAACGACAAACAGAGAAATCGCCTTGGAAAGGCACTTGAACACTATATGCGTGAAGTATGGGACACTAATGGCCCTATGCCCTTACCGCAACTAAATCGTGAGGTTCTTGGCGCCACTGGTCGCGATTTTACAGGATATCTCCGGCGCGAAAAGGCCGTGCCAGCTACAACCCGTCAAGCTGAAGTCATGGTGGCTGACCCTCGTAATCAGCCACAGATGGAGGTTGCGGCGGCACGCCTATCAATTCAACAAGGTGTTCAACCACGCCCGACATTTGAACAGGGTCTTCTACAAGACACCGGTGTTCGCTTTGAGATGCTACAACAGGCTCGTAATACTGGAGGGGCTCCACCACCACCACCCGATTTCCAGATTGCCCTTTCAAGCTCTGGTGATGAACCAAGCAGTCTAAGCCTTTATGAATCTGCTAAGAAAACGCGCGAGGCCGAGGCGGCTCGTGTAACCGCCCAGGTGGCCGATACGAAGACGGATGCAAACCCACTTGCCCGTTTTATGAGCCCTCCTTCTGTTCAGAATGATGCGAATTTTAATCCTACACTTGCCTTACCAAGTGCTCAGGCGCCCCGCGGCCCACTTCAGCAGGACTTCATTATTAAGCAGGATGATATTATTTCATACAAGGAAACTGAGTATAACTTATTCTTATATAGTGCCGACCGTGATTGGGTCAACAATAATAAAGAGAATCGCTATAACTTCTCAGTAACCTTTGACCCGGCTAATAATCAACAGGGATTTAATTATAATACGTCCGTGAATAAGAAGTTCAAGAATATCAGTCGTATTGAACTTGTAAAGGCGATTGTTCCAACTGAGGGTCTAGATACTCTTGTAACAAGTGCGAATTCTGGTTCTAAGTTAAATGCGCTTTCTTACCCCTATGTGCTTCTACGTATTCCTGAACTAGATACGAATAACTTCGGAACAGATAATAATTTTGACAATGCCTTTGGTGTATTACAGTATGACGCAAATTGGTATACTGATAATACAAATCTAACCGATGGCTACTTGGCTATGATTCCCAAGTTTATGAAATGTCAGAAGGTCTATCACCCTACACCCCTTGCCACACTTACTAAACTTACGATTCAACTTCAGAGACCAGATGGAGGTCAGTTAAGTTCAGTGGCAGATACACTATCAATTAGTGGTATTTACATTGGTGGGTCTTCAACCCTACCATCTGCGGTTATTTCATCGGCATATGGCGCAAATCCTGGCTACTTATTTATTAAAACCTCAACCTATTTTAGTCAGTGGACCTTCCCAGTTGGCAATAGAATCCAGGTTCAAGGACTCAGTGCGGCTCAAATGGGAGGTTCACCTGCGGCGACCGACCTTGTGAACTATCTACATTCAGTTACTGACACTGCTACAAATATGTCACCACTGACAAATCTACTTATTGTTGGTGTAACGAATACAACAGTTGGCGGTGTGACAGGAGCTGATGGTCTAAATACAGTTGGTTATGCGAATGTGATTGTTGTTCGCTGCCCATATGTAGACCCTACAACCGGTTCTACAACCATAAACTACTTTGGCGGTACCCAGTCTGCTCATACAACCTTTTCAGGGGTCCTTAAGACAACAACGCTTACGAGCGGCGCCTTGATTAATCTTACACATCAGACAAGTATTGTACTTCGCGTTATTACTCGTGAAATGGATTCAACTGCACGTGTTCGTCCCGATAATCTATAAGGATGGAATATTAGATATGTTTCGTAGACTTGAGTCTATAAACGGCGGCTTACAGCCAAAGATGTATGAAAATACATATTTAACTGTACAAACTGATAAACGTGAGAAACCAATCTTAAAAAATACGGCGGCGGTCCCTATTCCCAACTATTCAGGATATAAGACACATCAGGAAACGCCCGAATACACTATTGCAAATAATGTGGCAAAGGAAGCTGATCTTTCTGTATACAAGGCGATTCTTCCGCATGGTCGCTATAGTCAGCCAAGTGTAAATTTTAGCATACTTCAAGGATTAGTCGCAAAACAATTTCTGCCCTCTACCTTTGTTGAAGGGTCTCTTGGCTCTATTGTCGCTCGTTCAACCTATATAGCTCCGCATGAGCCATTAAAGTTGCGAAAGGGTGTTGGTGAGGATTTAAGAGTTCTAGAGAATTATTCATTTTGTAATGACCTTCATGATTCTGCTATTAATGTGCCTCTTAATTGTGTCCAGGAAGAATTCAAACGTCTTGGTGTTACTCTTAACTCTCGTATGAAAGAAAATATCGCCCCAATGAACTGGAGAGCGATTAAGGGATTTGCCGCCGCTCTGAGCCTTGAGCAGAAGCCTAAGGCTAAGAAAAAGAAGCATCTGATTCCTGGTATTGAAATTCTCTGGTTTAATCGTAATACGAATATATATATGGACCGTATAACAGCCTTTACTGGAACACGGTTTAAGATTGACGATGCTGATGAACTTTCTCAATTTGAATTCTATATAGTGGCAAATGTGGTTCCACCAAAAGAGATTAGTTACAGTCTACCGTTGGCTGGACCAAATCGTATGCTTTATGTAACAGATAGTGATAAGATGCCGACCTTATATGACCCTAATATATGCTGGAAATTGAAGAAAGGTCCTAATCGTATTTTTGGCACTTGGAAATCTGAAGGGCGTGTGGCAGAGTGTAATATAGAATCATCACCTTGTTCTGGAATATATTCTAAGATTGAACCTGAATGGCTGGCTCTTACACAAGAGCCGAACGCACCATTATTTTCATGGGAAGGATATGATAAGACCTTTCATGAGGTGCGTTTTCCTAATATTATGGTCCTGGCACTATCCCCTAAGCTGAAGATTGTAGAAACTGATAGTCTATTTCCACTACTCCTACAACTTCGCAGAGGTTCTGAGTCTGGCGTGGCGATTCTTCAGAGGCCTATTATGATGAATAGTTGGAGAACTATTACATGTGCCTTTGTCGCAGCGGCGGGTAAGGGTGTGCTTTTTACATTTGGTCCACTGAGTGTAAGCATTGTAGGGACAAGTATGGAGTTTAAATGGTCATCTGCCGTCTTAGAAGTGAAACACATATTCAGGGGCCTTATAAATTCTGATAGTTCAACACCTTATTTAGCGGTTGTTGGTATGCGCAGTGACCTGGATGGTATTTATCCTAATCGTGTAACCTTCTATATTGCTTCATTTGAGGACTGGAGTTCTGGGCGTATAACCACAGAGAAGTTTGATGTTCAGGGTGTAACCTTTGCAACAAGAGATATGAAAACCGTATATAATACAACCGATTCTGCCGTGTTATCAATTGGGCATGATACTATAGCGTGTAACGCTGCGGTAGCATGGATTAGACTATTTGATTATGAAATGGAATCAAATGATGTTGTGCGAGATGTTAGAAGAATGTGGTCTTAGATGGGCTTTTTTCCAGGAAGCCAGGTTACTCCCTTTCCTATTATTTCACCAAGAGGCTCCTTCATTTCCACATTTGCTGCCGAATACAGGATAGTCTTTTCACCCTCCTTAACGCCCACATAGTCAAGGCCTCTAATCTTATATCCCTTACGTTCAATAACTCTTTCAACCTCAGTCTGGTCTGTTGATGCAATATCTTCTTTTATTCTTGGATCATACAAGAAATCAGTTATTTCTCCCTTCTGCGCATAACATGTTATACGTTCATTATCTACTGTATTTAATAGACAATCAACCGCCGACGATTTCATAGCTGTAAGAAATGATGAGTTCACTTTCTCCTTAATATCCGCTAGGCCAAGAATATGCTGGTCAGTTGATTTTCCTTCATCCTGAATATCAAGAGTTTGTTGTGTTTTAAGAAGTTCTTTTGTTATTGTAGATATATAGGTAAATATTTCTACACTGCGCTCCGCGAATGGAAGGTCCTTATGAGAGCAAATACGAATTGCACGACCCTTTACCTGCTCTGTGCGAACCTTATTCCAATAGGGCTCCATGATATGAACCGTGCGGACATTTTTTAGAGAGAGTCCTTCTGCTCCTGCCCCAGTAATCATAAAAACCTTACAGAATTCACCCTTCATATTCTTTGTCGCCGCAAGTGGGTGGGTAGCAAGAATCGCCTTAATTTCAGATGGAAGTTTATCTATAAACATGTTGAAAATATTAATAAGAGTCTGGCGAACACGAATGGACTCTCCTCCACTATATAGAATATATCTTGGCTTATCAGGATTTTCCATAAGATGTTTTATTGTCTCAGGGGAAAGACGTAAATTATCTTCTGGACCATCCAGTTTTATAGGGGCGAATCCATTTACCTCTAGAGCCATAGATAGAACGCCGATACCTTCTACAGTCTTGAATTGACTATAGACTAGACTTGAGCCCTTGCTTGCCATAGTGCGCTCAAGAATTGCGGCATACTTTGCACTATAGTTTGATAAGAGTTCATCCTGAGTTCCAGCTATCTTAAATATTTTTGGGGCGATATCACGAAGGTCTTTTAAGGCCTTTGTTAGCCTTTCAGCATAAGGAACAACACGGCCCTTGCTTGCTGGGGCTAGGGCTGCCGTTGGTGCTGGTGCCTCGTCATCTTCATCCGCTTCTACTCCCTCTTTAATATCTTCTAGAGTTACTCCATCCCCATAAATATCCTTTGTCATGCCAACCTCGGCCTCCTCCTCTTTTTTTGTTCCTGGGAAAGGTCTTTCAAGTCCAGGAGGAAAGGCGAAATTACATAACGCACGACTACGGAAACGATATGAGGTGGATTCCTTTTCTGATAGTTTCTCTGCCTCGTCATATGAGGGGCCAGCAGGTTTAGATTCTGCGAGCTCCTTAAGACGAGCTACTGAATACTCCTTAAAGGCATGTGGGCTAAAAGGACATAAGACTATTTCATCTTTTGATACAGAAGGCATTAGTTCTTCCTTTGAACCTCTATAGTAGGATATCAGGCCTGAAATACGCTTTTTGAATGTTATAGGATTTCTCAGAGATAACGTATCTGTATCAACAAATTTCTCGTTAAAATCTTCTGAGCTTGGGGGGAGGAGCGGTAAGGCTAAATAATCTGGATTGCCTCCCAGAGTAATGTTTGCCTCTGAAAAGAGTTTGGCCACATCAGCATAAATTTCCTTTATTGTTTGATTAGACCCTTCATCATATATTAAGCCCTGTAGATTGCCATCCTCACTGAAATATTTTATATATCCATCATCAAGCTTTGTGAAAAATATGTCTATGCCACCTGTGTCTTTTTTCTTAATTGAATAGAAATTTACGCGTGGATGTTTTTCTAGAATTTGTCTTGCCTGTGCTTCATCTCCCACCATGGTTTCATTTACAGCATGAAAATAGCCGTGTAGAATATTTGCCAGAACACCGATTTCTAGAGGAGCGTTTACAATCGGCGTGCCACTGAGGGCTATGATTTTACTGTTCTTGGCCTGTGTTAGAAGTCTATAGAATAGGATAGCTCTACTATATTTGTCGGCGTCATTTGGAAACTTAGGAACCCAATTATCCACAGTAACAGGTTCATAAGGTGAATCCTTCTCTTGAAAGGCTGTTAATGGTCTCTTTGATGGGACTAAATATTTATCTAACTTATTCGCCATTAGGCGTGTTAGATTGTGTATTTCATCTATAATAATTACTGCGTCATCAAAAAATGTCGGTTTATTAATCACAATGTCCTTTAGGAATTTCTTTGATGAACCTGTATATCCAATGAAGGTAAATTTATTCTGAAGCATTTCATAGATTTGCTGTCTAATCATAGCCTGTTTCCAGGGATCTAGAGTCTTAAAATTCGCCTCTGATTCAGGAGCACTTAGGTCTGGAACCCAGAGGAGTCGTTTAGCCTCTTCTCCCTTTTGGAGGCGTTTAAGATAATCATCAGGAAGGCCAACCTCAGCGGAGGCAAATGTTAGAACAATCGGTGTTAAGGGGAAGGAGACCCATTTATTTGTTAAATGAAAATGGCGAAACCCACAGAACATAAGCTCATTTAGGAAATTTTCCTTCAGGGCAATAGGTGTCATAATTATGATTTTCTTTCCAGTGCCATATAAGGCTTCTGAGGCCGCAATGGAAGTACAGGTCTTTCCTGAACCGAGGCCATGATAGACAAGAACTCCACGATATGGACTCGCCTCGCGCATGTATTCGCGAATAAAGGCCTGGTATTTGTAGGTTTGAAGAACCATTTCATCACAGGCATTCGGATTAATTTTCTTAGTGAGGGGTCGTGGCAGGGTAAATGAAGAATATCTTGTCTCTATAAATTTAATGAATCCCTTGCGGTCTGAGGGACTATAGGGTTTAGCATCTTTTTCTTCATATGGATTTGTTTTCTCCTTTGCTGTAATAGATGATTGAAGTTCTACAAGTTCGGGAGGTATAGCTGTAGGGGCTGCGACAAGTTTTACAACTCTTCGTTTTCTTACTTCCCCTACTGGTGGAGCTGGGGCGTCTGGTTCTAGAGGCGCGGCAGGTTCTAGAGGCGCGGCAGGTTCTAGAGCTGGAGCTGGAGCTGGAGCAGGTTCTGGAGCTGGAGCTGGAGCTGGAGCTGGAGCTGGAGCTGGAGCTGGAGCTGGAGCTGGAGCTAGTTTGGGAGGAGGGGCGGCAACAGCTTTTTGCTGAAACATTCCCTTTTCAGCCTTTGCTCCAGCAAATGGGGTTGGCGCAACTGCGAGTGTATCTGTTTTAACTTCTTGAGGCTTTGGGGGTCCTTCTGCCACCTTAAACTTCATTTTCAGACCCTTTCCCTTTGGCGCCGACATCTAATTCTTGAAAACATTTTAGGTTTCCTTTTCAAGGCGCTCTAGAGCTAGACGTGAAGCTTCTTGTTCTGCCACCTTCTTATTTCGTGCCGTATAAGTAGCTACGATTCCACCATGAATATCTAATACACCCATTGTAAAGGTTCGGTCGTGTGGAGGACCAATAACTTCAACTTCCTTATACTTTGGTGGCTGATGCCAACGGCTTTGGTATAAGCGTAGGAGCTGGTCCTTGAAATTATTATCATCTGTAATAAGTTGCGAGAAGTCAATATGCTTCTCCATAATCTTTATAAACCACCGTTGACAAGTCTCAAATCCGTGGCCTCCCTTGCCTTCGTGAAAGTATAGGGCACCCATCCAAGCCTCAAGCATTGAACCGAGCATACGAAGGTTATTACGACCATTACAGACTTCCTCAACATGACGACTAATAATCATCCACTGACTAAATCCCATCTTACGGGCCATTTCACCTAGTGTCTTATTATTTACAATACGGGTCTTGAGTTTTGTCATAAATCCCTCACCCTCTCCTGGATAACGGTCATAGACATATAGGGCTACAATATTTCCCAGAATAGAATCCCCTACAAATTCCATTTCCTCATTATCAGCGGGTTTAAGGTCCATACAACCTTCAGGCTTCGGTGCCATTTCCATTACCTCATTTGTTGTAGCGGCCTGTTCAGCCCATTCTTCTGGCCGATTTACATAGGATTTATGAACACAGGCCTGCTTGAAGATTTCTGGCTTCTTAAGTTCACCACGCCAACCATAGGCACGCAAGATACGCTCTACGGTATCTTGCGTGATATCCTTGTTAGTCGTATTCCAAGGATTAAATACTTTTACTTCTTCTACCATCTGGATTATATGGTTTCCATTATTTAGGTCAAGTTTTTATACTTCCGGCTAGATGCGACAAATGCTATTGTCTTATAATCTAATCCTTAGATAGAATGTCGTCTAATAATGAAGACCAGGCTGGTGGTCGCACGGTAGAGCCAGGACCTACAGGTGTTGCGGGTTCGGCTAGTATTCTTATTTCTGGAGTCAGCGGTGTTACTGGGCCAGCTGTCCGCGCCCCCATACTTTCTAAAGCCGAACTCATTACATCTATTGGTGCTTCTAGAGGGGCTACAGGTGTCACTGGAGCCACAGGTCCTGTTATTACTTCTGGGGGAGATACAGGTCTGAGTGGAGTAGGAGCCGCTCGTGTTACTGCTATTACTGCGGCTAAAGGACCTACTGGCGTAATAGTAACACCTCCACCTAAGCCTGTTGGTCCTAAACCCATAGGACCAGGTCCTGCTCGTGCTGCTGCTATTACTGCTGCTAAAGGATCTACTGGTGTCACAGGACGTACTGGTGTTAAAGGACCTATTAACAGGGCAGGACCTACTGGTGTCACAGGACCTACTGGCGTCACAGGACCTACTGGTGTCACAGGACCTCCACCTAAGCCTACTGGACCTAAGCCTCTTACGCCTGGAACTACAAGAAAAAATAACAAATCAAATGGCACTATAATACCATACGATAAAAATCTTTGTTCAGTGCTTCGGTTTGGACCCTATGACGGTGGTATTTCTGCATATATTATATTAGATTCTAATAAATTCAAAACACATGATTCCAATGCTTATGGACATGCCCTTGGACAAGATGAGTTTATAAAAAAATACAATATAACAAGCCCAGAAATAATGAATATTATGCAACATGTGTTTGGTGTAAAATCTTATAGCGATTTACCTGCTTTTTATACCTTTCTTAATAATTACAGTAAGGACCCATGTAAATTTAATGGAATAGATCATGTTAATACTGTCTTAAAGGCGCGCTCTAATACTTTAACTGAAGATATATCTAAGGAATCTGATGGATTAAAAAAGGGCAGAATGACACAACAATTAGAATGGTTTACAAAAACCCTTCTAACATTAAAGGGTGCGATAGAACAAACAAAAATATGCCCAATTGTTCCGAAATGTGCTAAAGAAGCTGGTTGGTCTTTTGGACTTCCATCATTTTTAGGCTCAAAATCAGGGACCTCAACTAATGACTGTCCATGCTTAGGCGATATAAATCTTTTATATAAATTAGTTAATTTAATCAGAATTCTACAAGCTTCTGGTCCTGAGGAAGTTAAACAAAAAATAGCTGGTGACTGGAATATTCAAGAATTATTAGCGATTGCGACTGATGGTAGCAGTAAGGAAGATATGTCAAGCCACATCAAGGTTGCCCTTGGCCACCTTCTTGAATATCTAAAGGCTGTAAAGGCATCATCTAGTGTGGCGAATCCTGATGTCCTTTTTAAATTATATAAACTTATAGATGGGCATGATCCTAAGAAAACATCTATTACTGTTGAGGAGTTTGAACAATTTATAGCGGAGATTAATGCAAAACTAAAGGATTATAATGATAAACTGGCAAGAATAGCTGAGCTTGAGGGACAACTTGCGAAATGTAATGAGGATTTAGCAAAGGTTGTACCAGGTGGTCTAGGTCCAGGTGGTTTAGGTCCAGGTGGTTTAGGTCCAGGTGGTCTAGGTCCAGGTGGTCCACTTCCAGGTGGTCCAGGTCCAGGTGGTCCAGGTCCAGGTGGTCCAGGTCCAGGTGGTCCAGGTCCAGGTGGTCCAGGTCCAGTACCGCCAGAAGCCTTACAAAAAATTCGTGATCAATTTCCTGAATATGCCGATTTAGCTATAGATTATTTTAACCTTATGGATGCTTTAACAAATGGTAAAGCACAACTAGATAAAATTATTGCTGTATATAAACAAGTACTTGATGAAAATACAAGGCTTCGTGCCCAACTGGCGTCCCAAAAAGCCAACCAAGAAGCACTACTCGCGGCCGCGCAAGCTGAAGTTGCTTCTTTAAAGGCAGAGCTTGATTCATTAAGGGCCGAACATGCCGCCTGCTTAGCAAAAACAAGTGGAGAACCTGGAGCTGAGGTTAAGGTTTTACAGGCTAGAATAGCTGAATTAGAACCAAGACTAGCCGAAGCCTTAGCTCAAATTCCTGCCCTTGAAGCTAAACATCGTGAAATTACAGATGGCCTTCGTGCTCTAAATGATACTCTTAATGGCACTATTGCCGATTTAACAGCTAGATTAGCAGAGTGTGAGGCGAAAACAGGCAGTCAAGATTCAGTTGACAAAAAACAGCTTATAGAACAACTTGCTTTAGCATCTGAACATGTAACTAGACTCATACAGGAGGTAGAAGAACTTAAATTACAAAAAGCGGCCCTTGAACAGGAACTTGCGACAGCAAAGGATGAATTAGCGAAGCTCAAAGCCTTATATGAAGAGACTCTAAGAAAACTACAAGAATCAGAAGCATTAGTGGGACCTCTAAGAGAAGAACTTGCTGCGGCGCGGGCAGAAATAGAATCACTTCGTGGAAGAAATAAAATAAATGCGTCGGCCGATATTAAAGCCCTTCAAGCTAAATTGGCAGAAACTGAGGCGGATTTATCTGTTATTAGAGCCGATTGTGGTGGAAACAGTCCTAGAATAGCTCAACTAGAGGGGGAGGCGGAGGCGGCACGAGACGCCCTG
>Ga0114958_10001700_pt1 | contig 17038 bp, 15 predicted proteins | sample C_130208_EF_Meta_FD_89577 | JGI IMG/M metagenome (GOLD analysis project Ga0114958, IMG submission 89577) | Freshwater microbial communities from Lake Croche, Canada to study carbon cycling - C_130208_EF_MetaG | ecosystem: Environmental > Aquatic > Freshwater > Lake | place: Lake Croche, Canada...
CCGCATTCGGCTAAGGCCGCGGCATATGTGAGAAGAAAGAGCGGAACCTGCGCGTTCGTCGCTTCCACGATCTGTTTGGAAAGGGCCGCCGCTTCCTGCCCATTGCGGACCGTGGCGTCGGGGTGCGTTGCAAGCAACCAGGCCAACGAGCGCTGGTCCTGCAGGTCACCCGGGTCGATCTGCATCGCAAGTCGGTAAACTTGAGCTGCCTTTGCCGGTTCGCTGTTCATCAGCAGGGCTGCCGCAAGATTCCGCGAGGCCGCAGTTGTCGCCCTCACCTGGAGGGACTGCTGGAACTCCTGGATTGCTTCCTGACGGCGTCCCATCTTCAAGAGGGTGAGGGCCACATCGTTGTAGGCCTCGGCATTCGAGGGACGCAGATGGATCGCCTCCACGAATTCCTTCAGAGCCTCGGGAAGTTTCCCCTGGGCATCTAGTGTGCAGGCATAGTTATGGCGGGACTTCCAGCTGGTGGGATTGCGGGCCAACGTCGCAGGAAAGAAAAACTCGCCGGCCTCCCATTGCGGTATCTGAAGCAGCGTCAAGACTGTCCAAAAGGAAAGAAAAACAGCCGCCAGAAGAATGGCAATCCGAAGACGCGCATCGCTGATCAGCATGGCAAAGGCCAGTGCCGGCCCCAGCATGCCCAGATAGAGATATCGGTCGCTAACCGTTGATACAACCTGGAAGTTAAAAGGGATAAGACCCAGCGTCGGAAGCGTTCCGATGACCATAAGCGTGGCCGGGAGCATATAAGGACGGAGTTTTTTGAAGAATGCCAGCAGGCAAGCGAGGAGGATTGGAATCAGCCAACTCCAGTACAGAATACCAGCCGACAAAAGAGAGTTTGGGGAACGCCCATAATCAGCACAGAGTCCCCAGGGATCCGCAGGCCAGAGAAGTTTCCAGATGTAAAAGGAGATCGCGTCACCGGCCACCAGAGGCCTCGCCCAGAGAGGCACCAGTGAACGAGCAAGTTCCGCAGCCGGCTGTGCCTTGGACGTCATCATTACCTCCAGAACAGCTACGATGAACCAAGGAATCAGCCAGAGAAGGGGCTTGAGCAAACGTCCCCTGACCCGTAAAAGCCAGAAGCCGCAAAGAAGGGCCAGAGCTGGCGTAACGACGCTCCCCGGCTTGGACCCGAAGGCCAAGAGTAGAAGAAGGGTGGCGGCAATGTATCGGAAGAGCTGTCGGGGATTCCTTCCGGAGTGATCGAGCCATGAAAGGAAAAGAGCAAGGGCTGCAAGAGAAAATGCACCGCCCAGAAGGTCTCGCAATCCCGAGACCCAGGCGACCGCCTCGACCTGGACCGGGTGAAGACCGAAAGCCAGGGCCCCAGATGTGGATGCCAGCAGAACGCGTTGCGAAGTAATCGAATCAGTAGAACAGCGCGCACCCAGCATTCTACGAACAATGAGAAAAACCATACCTACGGAAAGGAGGTGAATAATAAGATTCGTTCCGTGAAAAAGCGCGGCATTGATCGGCCCGAAACTGATGCTTGTCCCGGCCATGATACGTGAGAGGGCGACAAGACCCGCCCAAACGGAATATGTCACGGGGATATAGAGTTGCTGGAAGGGAGCCTTCCAAAAGGTAGCCACGCTTCCCCACGAAAGCGGCGCATAGAGGGGATTCCGATGGATATTGGTGTCGTCGTCCCAGAACGGCAGGAAATGGAAGCTCAGGACCTGAGCGTAGGTGGCAGCCACCGTTAGGAGCACAAGTCCGAGGAGAAGGCTTGAAAACCAAGGCCTTGAAGATATCCGAACAAGAAACGACCGCAGTACACTCATCATTGACCCGAGATCCATACAGTTGGAGGAGTCCGGTTGGCGAGCACCCGTTCCTCAACTCCTGTTAACCCGGCATTCGGTACCGGATCGGGAATAGCAATGAAATCCGCAAGAGCTCCCGGTGAAAGCTCCCCCAGCATTCCGGCGCGTCCGATCGCGGCAGCGGGAGCTATCGTCACCATGCGAAGAATTTCGCTCGGATCCAGCATGGGGAAAGATTCGGACAGAGTCCTCATTTCGGCAAACATATTGAGATCCTGATTGCTTGCCAGACTGTCAGTTCCCAAGAGGAGAGGAATCCCGCTTTCTCGGAAGAAATTCAGATCAAAAGGGGGGCGTTCGAAAAACGCATGGGTCCTAGGGCAATGCACCACGGGATAACGTCCGGCCGTACGTTTCAACAACTCCCGGTCTTTACTATCGAGCTGATTCATGTGAACGAGGATCGATCCCTCGGGAACAAGCTCCCTCCCCAGCACTGCTTGAATAGGGGTCATTCCCTCACAATCCTCCATCGGACGACCAATGGAGCGTAAAAATTCGTAGAGAAGCCCCTTACCCGTCGTAAACATACTCATTTCCTCCTCGGACTCGGCCAGGTGCGTGCAGAGTGGAAGCTGATATTTGAGAGCATAGGTCGAGGAGAGTTCGTAAAGCTCGCGGGAGACGGTATAGGGAGCGTGGGGCGAGATCCCGAACACTCCTAACCCCTCACCCGCTTTCTCAAGAAAATAGATTGCCCCTGCCAAGGCCTCTGCTGATTGGAGGCGACTCCTCACATCCATCACTTCGAGGAACCACCAAACCCTGATCGGGGATTCAGGAAGAAAGGGCACCAACTCTGGAAGGGACTCTATATTCAGGACCGTAGTACAGCCCCACTGATGAAGTTCCTTCAATCCAGCTGCTATTGCATCCAGATAATCCCTCTGGTCTAGAGAGCGACGCATGGCATTAAGACGCTGGATCCACTCGGCAAACGAGCCTCCCCCAAAGAGGGCGCCCCGCATCATCGAGTAGTCGAGATGGCAATGGGCGTTGATCAGCCCGGGCATTAGGATTGCCTCCCCGAGATCTTCCTGCGAGGCGCCGGGATACTCCTGAACCAGCTCCTTCCAGGTACCCACACCAAGGATCTTATCACCCCTCACAGCAAGCCCTCCATCGGAGATATAAGGCGAACTTATCGGAAGCACGCTTGTTGCCCTGTAGAGCCTTATTGCTTCTGAGGCAGGCATGGCGTGTTAGAGACTAATCCTTTCGTTCTTGGTTTCTTTGTCCTTAAACCTCTCTCCTCAGTCCTTCTTGGGAAGGTTACCCTTGGCAATCGGACGTGCGGCCGCGACCACCAGATTACAGAGTTCGCGGCAGATCAGCGGAATTCGGTTAGTGGGAAGTATGTCGAGGGAGAGCTTCTCGGCAGGAAAGCCTGAGAGCGGTTCACTGGGAGCCAGATCCCACAGAATGGTACGTAGGCATCCTCCGTCGGAGGTGCAGCACTTCGCCACAAGCTCCTGGGCTTGATCGGGCTTCAATAATTGCGTGATCCGGTACATTCCCGTCTGGCGGTCCAAGGTCTGACGAAGGCTCGTAGGCTGAAGGGACCCGTTGAGGAAAGAAAGCCAGAGCCCAAGAGCTGCAGGATAAAAATATTCGATCGCACGTTCCATCTCCTCGAGTGAGCCAAGCTTGAGTAGCCAGCCACGCCTCAGGTTCGGTGCCGTTTTCAGGGAGCGGAACTCTTCTTGGGCATCATAACGAGCAATAAGCCTGGCATCAGTGGCTGAGTTAAAGAAATCAAGGTCTTCACCATCAGCGTCCTCGACGTGACGCAATGTGTAGTCGGAGCGCAGAAGAATCTGGCCGATCAGAAACCGATCCGATTCCAGACACTGGGCCAGCAACTCACAGCAAGATGAGGGGGCAACTGGCATCTGCCCTTAACAAGAAATAAGGATAAGGGATAAGGATCCCTTACCGATGAGAACGACGTTTGACGTGAAGTTGTGCGAAGGACCTAAGCAGGGAGGCCTGCACTGTGGCAAGTTCCTCACCGGAGAGAACCTTGTCACGCATTTCCTGTTCGGCACGGGCTACCGCTTCTTCGGCGGCCTTCTCGTCGATCTCCGCCTCGACGATCGCCATGTCTGTTAGAATGGAGACACGATCCGGCAGGACCTCCAGGAAGCCACCGCCCACAGCGAAGGAGAGTTCGCCATCTTCTGTGGTCACAATGACCTCCCCAGGAATAATTTCCGTCATGAGAGGCATATGGTCTGGCAGGACGCCGAGACCGCCTTCCACCCCGGGAGCAATCACCATCTGCGCACTTCCCGTGAAAACGCGAGCCTCCGGAGTGACGATCTCGAGTTGGAGTGAGCTCATTTAGGAATTCTTGGACGCTGCAATAACCTGGTCGATTCCGCCCTTCATGTAGAAATCACCCTCGGGAATCTCATCCATTTTTCCTTCAAGGATCTCCTTGAATCCACGGATCGTGTCGGCGATCGCCACGTACTGTCCTTTGGATCCAGTGAAGATTTCAGCAACGTGGAAAGGCTGGCTAAGGAAGCGCTGGATCTTTCGGGCGCGGTAGACTGTCAGCTTATCCTCGGGGGAAAGCTCGTCCATGCCGAGAATGGCGATGATGTCTTGGAGATCCTTGTAGCGCTGGAGCACCTTCTGAACGCCGCGGGCAACACCATAATGCTCCTCACCGACGATCTCTGGGGCAAGAGCCTTGGAGGTCGAAGCGAGAGGATCAACGGCAGGATAGATGCCGAGTTCTGCGATGGAACGCTCGAGAACGATTGTCGAATCCAGGTGGGCAAATGTATTGGCGGGGGCGGGATCGGTAAGATCGTCCGCAGGGACATAAACAGCCTGGAAGGAGGTAATAGACCCATCCTTGGTCGAGGTGATGCGCTCCTGGAGAATGCCCATTTCTGAGGCCAGCGTCGGCTGATAACCGACAGCACTTGGCGTGCGGCCAAGCAGCGCGGAGACCTCGGATCCGGCCTGCGAAAAGCGGAAAACATTATCAACGAAGAGCAACACATCCTGGTGTTTCTCATCACGGAAGTATTCGGCCATCGCCAGGGCCGTGAGGGCGACTCGAAGACGCGCTCCAGGAGGCTCGCTCATCTGACCGTAGACAAGGCCCACTTTGGAACCCTCTTCTAGGAAGATGAAGTTGCCATCGGCATCCTTGACCGGGTGACCCTTTTCATCTTTCTGGACCGCAATGACTCCGGACTCGATCATTTCACCGTAGAGATCGTTTCCCTCACGGGTACGCTCACCGACACCAGCGAAGATGGAATAACCACCGTGGCCCTTGGCGATGTTGTTGATGAGCTCCATGATGACGACAGTCTTTCCGACACCGGCGCCGCCAAAGGCACCGACCTTGCCACCCTTGGTGAAGGGACAGATCAGATCGATGACCTTGATGCCAGTTTCCAAAACCTGTGCCTTGGTATCCTGATCGACAAGAGGAGGAGCACTGCGGTGGATGGGAAGATACTTGTCCGCCTTGACGGGGCCTCGCTCGTCACAGGGCTCTCCAAGGACATTGAAGATGCGGCCGAGAACACCTTCACCGACAGGGACCGAAATTGGCTTACCCAGGGATCGGACAGGCATTCCGCGCTTGAGTCCCTCGGTCGAGGACATGGCGATGGCGCGTACCCAGTTCTCTCCAAGGTGCTGCTGGACCTCCAGGGTCACTTTGGCCGGCTTGCCGTCGACCGTGTAGTCCACCTCAATGGCGTCATAAATCTTGGGCAGTTTGCCCTCCTTGGTTTTGAACTCGGCATCGATGACCGGGCCGATGATTTGAACGATGGTGCCTGTGTTGCTCATGAGCTTTTTTGTTGGGGTTATTGAATTTGGAAAGGTTTGTTTCGGACTCTCGAGGGCTTAAGTTTTTAGCTTTTACGCAAGAGCCATCTGGGCGGTTGTGATTTCGAGAAGTTCGGTGGTGATGCTGGCCTGACGGGCCTTGTTGTACTCAAGAGTGAGATCCTTCACGAGGCTCTTCGCATTGTCGGTCGCGCTCTTCATCGCAACCATGCGGGCGCTCTGTTCCGAAGCTCGTGCATCGAGGATCATCTGGAACACCTCGAAGTGGAAGTAATAGGGAAGAACGGAATTGAGGACTTCATCCGCACCCGGCTCGAACAGGAACTGGGCTCCGGTTGTTGCCGTTGCCTCTATAGCCACCTGTTCACTAACCGATTGGGAAACTCCTGCGGCTTTATCATCCGTGATGGGAAGTAGAGTAACCAGGAGAGGCTTCTGAACCAGCGTGTTAACGAACTTCGGGTAGAGCACCTCAACGCGGTCGACTTCACCGGAGAGGAACTTCTCCAAGCAATATTTGGAAATCGCTTTGGTCTGAAGGAAGGTTGGATTGTCGGGCAGTGCGAAATCAGCAATCATGTTGCGCCCTGTTCTTGCCAGAAAAGAAGCTCCCTTTTTTCCGGAGGCAACGAAGAGAGTCTTCTCCTGATCAAGCAGCATCGCCTCCCGAAGCACGTTGGTATTAAGAGCACCGCAGAGCCCTTTGTCCGAGGTGACAAGGAGGACCAGAGTCTTCTTCACAGGCCGAACCTCCAGCAGTGGATGGAAGTCCGCGCTCACCATGTCCCGCAGGGAAACAAGGACCCTGTTGAGAACCAGGGAGTAGGGATGTCCGGCCATGGCAGCCTGCTGAGCCTTGCGCATCTTGGATGCGGCGACCATCTGCATTGCCTTCGTAATCTGGGCAGTGTTCTTGACCGACTTAATGCGTCGGCGGATGTCGCGGGTATTAGCCATAAGCTACCAGTATGCGTTATATGGTTATTTTAGCGGAAAATGACTTTGAACTCTTCCAATGCCGCAGTCAGTTCTTTCTCGATCTCGGCATCAACGGCACCTTTCTTGAGGATGAGTGAGAGGAGGGCCTCCTTGCGGGAGTTTAGGAACTGGGAAAGCTGATCCTGGAAGTCCTTGACCCGCTCGACCGCGACCGCATCAAAGTACCCCTTCTGCATGGTCCAGAGGATGGCAACCTGAAGCTCCACGGCAAGCGGGTGATATTGGTGCTGTTTGAAGAGTTCCACGATGCGCCCTCCGCGATCGAGTTGAGATTTGGTGCGGGCATCCAGATCACTGCCGAACTGGGAAAAGGCGGCTAGCTCGCGGAACTGGGCAAGATCGCCCTTCAGCTTACCGGCAACCTGCTTCATCGCCTTAATCTGCGCTGCGGAACCGACGCGTGAGACTGAAAGACCGACCGAAATAGCTGGTCGGATACCCTGATAGAAGAGATCGGTCTCCAAGTAGATCTGACCATCCGTAATCGAGATGACGTTTGTCGGGATGTAGGCCGACACGTCACCAGCCTGAGTCTCGATGATTGGAAGGGCTGTGAGGGATCCGTTTCCGGCCTTCTCACTCAGACGGGCGGAACGCTCGAGCAAACGGCTGTGAAGGTAGAAGACATCACCGGGATAGGCCTCACGTCCCGAAGGACGCTTGAGAAGAAGAGAAATCTGACGATAAGCCACGGCATGCTTCGAGAGATCGTCAAAAACAATCAGGGCATCCATGCCATTATCCATGAACCACTCTCCCATCGCCGCGCCGGCAAAGGGGGCAAGGTACTGGTTTGAAGCACTGTCCGATGCGGGAGCAGAGACGATGATCGTGTACTGGAGGGCATTGTGGGAGGAGAGCGTGTCGACGACACGGGCAATGTTCGCATTCTTCTGACCAACGCCAACATAGATACTGTAGATAGGACGGAAGGAAGGATCTCCGGAGGCCTCACCCGAGCGGTTGATGTTTGCCTGGTTGATGATCGTGTCTATGGCGATTGTCGTCTTGCCAGTGGCTCGATCACCGATGATAAGCTCACGCTGACCGCGACCGATAGGAATCATCGCGTCGATGGACATGATGCCGGTGCAGAGAGGCTGACTGACGCTCTGACGCTTGATGATACCGGGAGCTGTCTTCTCGACGGGGTAGAAGGTCTTCGACTGGATAGGTCCCTTCCCATCGATCGGCTGTCCGAGTGAGTCAACAACGCGACCGAGAAGCTCCTTGCCGACCGGCACCTCAAGCAGGCGCCCGGTGGTCTTCACCTCGTCCCCCTCGGAGATCGACGTGTAATCTCCGAGAATAATGGCTCCAACCTCGGTCTCCTCGAGGTTCAGCGCGATGCCGTAGATCCCACCAGGGAACTCGAGCATCTCGTTGAGCATGACGCCGCCGAGTCCCTCGATGCGGGCGACACCGTCTCCGATCTCGCGGACGGTTCCGACATTGGATTTGGCAGCGGTTGCGTTGGAAAGACCGCTGATCTTTGCTTCAAGTTCTTGCAGGAGGTTGCTCATGGTTTGTGGGTGTTGAAAGGTGAGTTTTAGGAAGAGGAAGGGTTAACAGGCAATGGTGATAATTAGGAATTCAGGGCTAAGAGACGGGACAGCACCGAGGCATCCCAGACTTCACTTCCGAGACGGATGCGAGCGCCGCCGATAAGTACTGGATCGACTTTCACTTCGACCGTGACGGCTCCCCCATCCCGTTCTTGCAGGGACTTGAGAATCGAGTCGCGGGTTCCTTCGTCTAGAAGGGCGGCGCTTTCGATCACGGCGTGATGCTTGGCTGTCTCGAGTCGGATCAGGCGCGCAAACTCCCTGAGGATCTGAACGGAGTGACGCGGGGCGGCATTCACAACGAGGTCAGCGATGGAGAGTGCCTTGGCACTGTCAGGGCGTCCAGAGTCATCGAGTGAGGACTCGAAGAGTTCCCTGGCCTTAATTTTGGCATCCTTGGGGATCTGCATCGTGGTTGGTACGTTGGGAGTTTCCTGAAAAGCGGATCAAGATTGCCCTAGGAAGCGAGTTCCTTGGAGGCTTCCTCACTGAGGCGCTTCTGATCTTCGGGTGAGAGAACCTTGCCTGCGACCTGGGCCGTGGTCTTGACGACAAGAGAAACCATCTCTCGCTTTACTTCGTCGACCATGCGGTTGCGCTCGGAAGTAATTTCGTGGCGAGCCCGTTCCACAATAGCGGCTGATTCCTTGACAGCCTTTTCCATCTCCCGTTGGGAAAATGCCTCATTGCTCTTGCGTAACTCCTCAATCATCACCTGAGCATCATCATTGGCTTTCCGGAGAATCTCCTGATAACGGAGTTCCGCTTCGGCAAGCTGCTTCTTGATCTTCTCAGCATTGAGCTGTCCTTCCTCAATGCGCTTGCGACGTTCTTCCAGAACCTTCAGCAACGGAGCGAAGGCAAAGCGGTTCAGGACAAAGTAAACGATGAGGAAAAGAACCAACTGGGCAATGAAGTGCGGCCAATCAACTCCGAATTGTTTTAAAATTTCCATCTTCCGTTAGATTCTCCCGATAATGTTTTTTGGTTTATTAAAAAGGTTGAGCGGCGCCCCGGTGACAGGGCGCCGCCCAAGAAGGATTACTTGCCCTGGAATGCGAAGATCAAACCGAAAATTGCGATGGCCTCGGCCAGAGCGATGGTCAGAATGCCGATCATGAGCACCTTAGGAAGAGTGGCGGGATTACGGCCGATCGCCTCGACCATGCGAGCTCCGATTAGACCGATACCGATGGCGGATCCTGCTCCGGCAACGCCGAGAGTGAAACTGCCAGTGATCGTGTTGGCCGAAGTCAGGGCTTCGGCAAGAATGTTGATGAGCATGTGATGTGTTGGTTTGTTGTTGTTTTGTTTCCGGCAGTCGTCCACGTCTCGCATGGTCCCAGCTGCCAAAAGTCTTTAAAAGATAAGTTTAGTGTTCCTCGTGCGCTGTTGAGAGTTGGAGGTACACAAGAATCAGGAGAGTGAAGACCATTGCCTGGAGGAATCCGATAAGCAATTCCAGGAAATAGAAGGGAATGGGAACAATGCAACTCAGGACCGAGGAGAGCCAAGGGGGGAAATGAAAGATTTGACCTATATTGATCATCGTCGCGAGCATGTTCTCACCGGCAAAGATATTTCCATAGAGTCGGAGAGAGAGAGAGACGGGGCGAACTACGATGGAAACAACCTCCAGCACGCCCACAAAGAGGAAGAGAGGCACCAGGAGAAAGAGAATAGGGCCAGACATGCCACCTTTCACGCCGAAGAGTTCTTTGATGAAGGGAACCGGTCCCGTGACCTGCATCGTCCAGTAAAACCAGAGAACCATCGACACTGCAGCCATGGCAATGGTCATGTTCATGTCCGCGGTCCCCGGACGAAGGAGAGGAATGAATTTGTCCCCCTCATGCCAACCGATCGAACCAACGCCTGGCAGCAAGCCGAACCAGTTCGAGATCAGGATAAAAATGAAAAGTGTTCCGAGAAGACCAAAAGACTTCCTTGTCATCTTGTCGCCAAGAATCCCCTCCACGGCGCCGTAAAAACCCTCGACGACCGCCTCGAGGAAATTCTGACCTGCCCCCGGGATGACTTCGATCTTGCGGGTGCAGGAGCGGACGATCCACATGATCACCCCGAGCACGATCGCCGTGACGAGGATCGAATTGGTGAACCAGGCAAGAAAGGAGTGAGTCAGAAACTCAGGCGTCTCCGCGGAAAGTTCCGCGCTGGCTAGCGGGAGGATTGAAAAAACCATGTATCGAAGTTCGGGAAAGTCAAAAAATGAGTTCTGGATAACAATCAAGCAAGCCCCGTCTGGCAAGTGCTTTTTGAGTGTTTGTGAAATTTTTCACAAACACCTCTTGTCATCCGCCCTCGTGTGGAGTTTTGTATTTTTTTCAGATTTGATGGAGTTACTAGCCGGTCGTAGTCTCTCAGTGGCATCGTTCTTTGTCCATTACTGCAAGGGCAAGCAGCTCCATGGTAGCAATATTCACACAACCAACAAAACACACACCTCTCATCATGAGCAAAATCCCAAAAGTTTTCGTCGCAGACCCGGTTTCCCATCGTGGAATTGAAGCCCTTGCCGAGGGAGGGGTCATCGATGTTGTGGTGAAGACAGGCCTCAAAGAGGAGGAACTGATTAAGATCATCCCCGAGTTCCAAGGATTGGTGGTCCGTAGCCAGACCAAGGTTACGCCCGCCGTTTTCGCAGCCGCCAAAAATCTCAAGGTTGTCGGACGCGCCGGTGTCGGCATTGACAACGTGGACGTGGAAGCCGCAACCAAGCACGGCGTTATTGTCATGAACGCTCCCGGCGGCAACACGATATCCACGGCTGAGCACGCCTTCTCACTCATGCTGGCGACCGCCCGCTTTATTCCCCAGGCTGATGCCAGCATGAAGGCCGGCAAGTGGGACCGCAAAAAATTCGAGGGTGTCGAACTTCACGGCAAGACCCTCGCCATCCTCGGCATGGGCCGTATCGGCACCGAAGTGGCCCGCCGCGCGATTGCCTTCGGCATGAGAGTGCTCGCCTACGATCCTTACATCTCAGCCAGCAAGGCGAAGTCACTGCAGGTCGAAGTTGTCGATAAGGTGGACGACATCCTTCCACAAGCAGACTTCATCACTGTCCACATGCCTCTGACCGAAGAGACCAAGCACATGATCGGTCGCAAGCAGCTTCCCCTGCTCAAGAAAGGCGTCCGCATTATCAATTGCGCCCGCGGCGGACTGATTGACGAGGATGTCCTCGCCGAGGGACTCACGAGCGGCCAGATCGGCGGAGCGGCCCTAGATGTCTTCGAGGTCGAGCCCGTTCCTGCGGAATGGCCCCACCGAGATGTTCCGAACCTCGTGCTCACCCCTCACCTCGGCGCCTCCACAGCAGAGGCTCAGGAACTCGTAGGCATCGAGATTGCCGAGGCTGTTCGAGCTACCCTGCTCCAAGGTGAGATCCGCAATTCCGTCAACATGCCCAACATCGACGCCAAGACCATTTCCATCCTCGGTCCCTGGATTGAACTGGGTGGCAAGCTTGGACTCTTTCTTGCGCAGATCGCGCCCAAGCGCGCCGAGAAGCTTTCCATACGCTTCAGCGGTCGCTTCGTGGAGCAAGATTTGACAGCCGTCACCCGTGAGCTCATCACCGGATTCCTTCGTTATACTCATGGCAACGATGTCAATCCCGTCAATGCTCCCGCCATCCTCGCTAACCTGGGACTTGAAGTCATTGAAACACGCCAGAGCGAAGCGGGGGAATTCACCGACCTCATCGAGGCCTCCATCACCCAGGATGGCGTCACGGCATCAGTCGGCGGAACGCTTTATGGTTCCAAGCCGCGCATCGTCACGATTAACGGCCGCTTTGTCGAGGGAGTGCCCTCAGGCATCATCCTCCTTCTCGAGAACCGTGATCGTCCGGGTATCGTCGGCCATCTTGGCACAATCCTCGGTCAGAACAACGTCAATATCGCAAGCATGTCGCTGAGCCGCAATGAAGTCGGGGGACAGGCACTGACCCTGCTCAATCTCGACTCTGCACCAGACGAGGCTCTGCTTGCCAAGGTGACATCAGACGCCGACATCTCGACCGCCAAGGTCATCCGTCTGTAAGCAGCATTCCTCGGCGCCATGCCTGAATCACCCGCCTTAATTCTAGCCGGAGATCTCGGCGGGACCAATTTCCGTGTGGCCGTCTTTCGCGACGATGCGGAGATGACCCGCCTGCATTTCGCTAAGTTCCTAAGCGCCGACTATTCCTCTATCGAGGAAATGGTCGACCTTTTCCTAAAGGATCTTACCCTCTCAACCCCACTCAGAACTGCCTGTTTCGGCGTTCCGGGGCCGAATATAGCAGGTGTCGTCACGGCAAGTAATCTGGGCTGGAAGATTGATATCAATGCCCTTCCAAAACTCATAGGCATCCCGCGTGTCGCTGTACTCAACGACCTCGAATCGACAGCCTATGGGCTGGTGGCACTGCATCAAACCGATCTTGCTCCACTTCAGGCGGGTTCCGGTTCTCATGCCGGGAACCAATGCGTTATCGCGCCCGGAACGGGACTGGGTGAAGCAGGCCTCTTTTGGGATGGCACACGCCATACACCCTGGGCCAGCGAAGGGGGCCATGCGGACTTTGCCCCAACTGACGAACTTCAGCTCGATCTGCTCAACTTCCTTCGGCACGAATACGCGAGTGTGAGCTTCGAGCGGGTGGTTTCAGGCATGGGCATCGCCAACATCTACCGTTTTCTCCGTAACACGGGGCGACGAGTCGAAAAACCCGCTGTCGCCCTCGAGATGATGGAGCAGGATGCCGCTGCAGTCATCGATAAGTATGCTGCGGACGGATCTTGTCCACTCTGCACCTTAACGATGGATCTCTTTGTTCGGACGCTCGGCTCCGAGGCTTCCAATCTGGCACTCAAAACCATGGCCACAGGTGGAGTCTTCCTAGGAGGCGGCATTCCTCCCAAGCTTTTGCGACTTCTTCGCCGTCCGATCTTTCTGGAAAGCTTCCTGAACAAAGGGCGACTGAGGCCACTTCTGGAAACGATGCCGATTAATGTTGTTCTGAATGACGAAACCGCGCTACTTGGCGCCGCAAGGAACGCTTTACGGATGCTGGAATGCTAGATTTTTCAGACGACTCTCACGGTCTTTGAAGCAACGGTAAGAGGGATTCTGTAGCTATCTGAATCAAGCTGGAAACGGGAAGTTCGGGATGCGATAGCATTAACGGAACCCCGCTGTCAGATGCTACCCTCAGTTCGGGGTCCAGGGGAAGCGAACCGAGAAATGGAACCCCTAGCCTGGTTGCCTCTCCAATACCGCCGCCGCTGCCGAAAATCTCGTGACGTGTCGTGTCACCCGGCACCACGAAATAGGCCATGTTTTCAAGAATACCCAGGATCGGGACATTTGTTTTCTGAAACATGGAGACCGCCTTGCGCGCATCAATAACCGCGACCTCCTGAGGCGTTGTGACGATCACGGCACCGCTCAAGGGGATCGTCTGGACGATGGTCAACTGAATATCACCCGTTCCCGGGGGCAAATCGAGGATGAGCACATCGAGTTCTCCCCAAACGACATTCCTTAGGAATTGCTGCGTGTAACGCGTCACCATGGGACCTCGCAGGATTGCTGGAGAATCCTGTTCTAGCAGAAGCCCCATCGACATGATTTTCATTCCATGATGTTTAGGAGGAATGATCATTCCCTGCTCATCGGCAGACGGACGCTCCCGGGCACCGCACATGAGTGCGATACTCGGGCCATAGAGATCGCAGTCACAGAGCCCAACCTTGAGCCCTTTTAAGGCTAAGGCTGCAGCGAGATTCACGGAGATCGTCGATTTGCCGACCCCACCTTTTCCACTGGCTACCGCAATCACATGGCGGATTCCTGGAATAGGAACTGGCCCCTGCCCCGAGGATTGGATCGGCGTCTGAACATCGAGCAGAACCTTGACGGGAATCCCTGGAAACGAAGCGCCGAGCGCTTGAGTCGCGCGGTTCCTTAACTCCGAAGCCACACCGGTGTCATTCGTGGAGAGAACCATCTGGATGGTAATCTCATTCCCCATCGTGATTCCTCTCACCACACCGAAGGAAACGATATCGCGGGTAAAGCCTGGATAGGAAATAGTGGAAAGGATTTCCCTGACCGACTGTTCGGAGATGGCGGATTGCGTCATATCTTCCAGAGTTATCAGTTTTTCCTTAAATGGCTCGGTAAAATCCCAAGTTGCTCCCGGTACTTGGCAATTGTTCTGCGGGCGATCTTCAGACCCCTCTCTTGCAATTCCTCAACAATTTCCTGATCGCTCAGCGTGGCGCTGGGGGATTCCTTGTCCACCATTTCGCGTATTACCCCTTTTACCATTTCATTACTGACCGCGGTTCCGTCGGAGTTCTGAAATCCCGGGGTGAAGAAATATCTCATCTCGAGCAGTCCCTGAGGTGTGTCCATGTATTTTCCAGAGACAGCACGACTGACCGTGGTGACATGCAGACCAACGGCATCGGCGATCTGAGCCATGATGAGGGGCTTGAGGGCCGAGGCCCCCTTGCGGAAAAACTCTTCCTGCCGCAAAACGATCTGGTTCCCGATTACAAGCAGGGTTTGCTGACGCTGCTGGAGACTACGTAGAAAAAACCGTGCGCCCTTGATCTTCTCGCGAAGGTACAGCATCAGTTCCTCGTTCTGCCCTCGTTCTACCAGCAACTCCTTGTAATCGTTGCTGATCTTAAGACGGGGAAATTCATCTTCGTTAAGACGAACCGAGAACCCCTCTTCGTCACCCCCAGCATTCTTGGGAATGACGATCAGATCAGGAATGACACCCTGCTCATCAGTTAATGCAAAGGGACGCCCAGGTTTTGGCTCCAGCGTGGCGATGTGTTGCGCGGCGGCCGTGACATCAGCTAGGGGAACACGAAGATCACGAGCGATCTCGTCATAGCGATGACGGGCCAACTGGGGGAGATGATGGCTGAGCATCCTAGCGGCAAGGCCATTTTTCTCACCTTTTCTTGAGAGCTGCAGGAGAAGACAATCTGCGAGATCGGCGGCAGCCACTCCCGGAGGCTCAAATTCACGGACTTTTCTCAATACAGCTTCCATTGGTGCCTCGGAAACTCCGGTTGCTAAAGCCAGATCAGCAACGGATATTCTTAAATAGCCATCCTCATCCAGGCTTCCGGCAATGAGTTCGACAAGGGGCAGTTCTTCGGAGGGAAAACCAGCCGCCTGATCAATCACTAGGTTCCTGAGCGTCGGCCTTGAGACTTGCGATTCAAAAAGAAACCTCCGGCGCTCCTCATCCTCTGTGGAATAGGCAGGTCGCGCTGAAGCCTGAGGCAGGTAATCGCGCCACTCATCCTGTAGTGAAAATTCATTATTGGTCCCACTGCCGTCCCTCTTCTCATTTTCTAGGAAATCCTCATCGAAATCAGCTGCCCCCCCTCGAAGGTCCTCCTCCTCGAGTACGGGATTGTTGGCCAACTCAGCGGCAATCATCTGACGGAGCTCTGCTACAGGAGTCTGCAGCAGTTGGAGACTCTGCTGCATTTGCGGGGAAAGCACTTGCTGTTGGGCAACCCCCGCGACGAGTTCCATGCCTAGCATTTACTAATTAAAAAGTAACACACGGAATTAGGGAAGCAACTTTCGGGCCATCTTGAGAATTAAATCAATAAGTCTATTATCTTTCGGGAAATCTTAGTTCCGCCCGGGCACTTTTCCACGCATCAACCCGCGTTCCTTCCTGAGCACGAAGCGGGAAAGAGGCGATGAGTGCTAGTAGACAAAGGGTTCTGACGGAGCGGGACATTCCTCGACCTTAGTTGCTTCAAGCACAGCCATGCGGTGACCACCCTCCATAGGGAAGGTAGGCTTGCCTGTGATTTTCACCCAACCCATCTCTGAGACCTTGAGAGGCTTCGGGTACTGAACGGTGACTCCGACCGGCTTGGCATCTGCGGCGCAGCAGGTGATAAACATCCGGATGGCCTGGAAGCGGTCCCCCTTCGGATTGCCTGTCTTCAATGGTATATATTGACCGATCAGTTCAACCTCCTTGCCCTCGAACTCCCCACGGTAGGAGGGCATCTGGACAGCATAGAGCATGTCGATGACCTGAAGCGGCATCGGGCCACAGGAAGCAGCCGGTGAAGAAGAATCCGATGAAGGGGAGGATTGAGGTGCAGAGGTCGTAGCATCATTCGTCGCAACAGTTATGGCGAAGGGGGTGAAAGATGTCGTGGATTTCGCGGAAGAGGCAGCCAATGCCGCTGCTGCTCCAGCTTTTGCCGAGGGTAGCTTGTTGATATTATCAACGACTCCCCTAATCTGAATCGTGGTGATCGAGTAGGCAGTCGCCTTGCCAGAAACAATGATGGCTAGCGGGAGAAGTAGCAGGATGGTCTTGAAGAGCATGGCTCCCATCTCATCAACCGTTCCGTGGTGCTGATGTTCCTTGGCTTGCTCAGCATGATCATGACCCTGATGATTACCACAGCATTCGTGGTGCCCGTGGTGTTCATGATGCTCGTGCAGCAACGGATGCGTGAAGAGTGAACGGAATCCAAAGAAAGCGAGCACTAGGAAGACCACGCCCGCTGCCGTGGTGTAGTTCTGGAGGGAAGGATGCAGGTAGGTGGCAAGTTGCCCTGCAAAGGAAAGCCAGAGAACGAACCCTCCCCAGAGGAGGAGCATCAGGGAGTCACGAAGACCTTGAAGGAAAGAGGAGTTCTTCATGATTCGGTCACCATGCGAGATTCAGAGCAGAGAGCCTCCAGCAGAGAAGTCCGATCACCACGAAAAGACCGAGTGCCAGCGAGAGAATAAAGC
>Ga0114958_10001702_pt1 | contig 17030 bp, 13 predicted proteins | sample C_130208_EF_Meta_FD_89577 | JGI IMG/M metagenome (GOLD analysis project Ga0114958, IMG submission 89577) | Freshwater microbial communities from Lake Croche, Canada to study carbon cycling - C_130208_EF_MetaG | ecosystem: Environmental > Aquatic > Freshwater > Lake | place: Lake Croche, Canada...
GAGAGCGAGCCCGTTTGCGTTTGACTTTGCGTGCCAAGCGTCTGGGTTTGTCATTGATGGAAGCCAAAGACATTATCGACATGTACGACAGTCCCAGGGACACCGTACCCCAGTTGGAAAAATTCATCAATGTGCTGGCTGAGCATAAAAAGCAACTTGAAAATCAGATGCGTGAAATTCAGGCCAACCTGGATGAAGTCAAGCAACATGAAAAAGAAGCCAAACAATTGATGTCTAAACACAGCAAGAAAGCCAAGGTCTGAGCAATGCCAATCATTCTTGATGAATTGTTTCAAAATAACCGCGCTTGGGCCGATCGCATGAGCCGTGAGCGACCCGGGTTTTTTGAAAAGCTTGCAAAGCAACAATCCCCCAAGTATTTATGGATTGGTTGTTCTGACAGTCGGGTGCCTGCCAATGAAATCATCGGCTTGGATCCAGGTGAAGTTTTTGTCCACCGCAACGTAGCCAATTTGGTGGTCCATTCAGATTTAAATGCCTTGTCAGTGATTCAATTTGCCGTAGAGCACCTGAAGGTAGAACACATCATGGTGGTGGGGCACTATGGTTGTGGCGGTGTAGTGGCCGCAGCACGTGGCTTGCGAATCGGATTGGCTGACAACTGGCTGCGTCATGTGCAGGATGTGCATTTGCGACATCGCCAGCGTTTGAACCATTTGCCGCCCAAAGAAATGGAAGACGTATTGTGTGAGATGAATGTGATCGAACAAGTAGGAAATGTCGCGTTATCCAATGTCTTACAAGATGCCTGGTCACACGGACAAAAACTCAGTGTTCATGGTTGGGTTTATGGACTGAAAGACGGGCTTGTCAAAGACTTACAAGTGACCATGAGTAATTCGCAAGAAGTGGTCGAAGTGTTTCGCAATGGCTTTAAGCGTTATCCGCGCGCAAGCGCTTAATGTGGGTTCGGTATGTTTCCACAACGACTTGACTCAACGGCAGCCTACGGCATAGCGCAGGCCATGATGGACGGTTTTAACCGTCATTACCAGTTGTTCCGACAAGAATCTGCCAAAGCCAAACAGCGTTTTGAAAATCAGGATTGGCACGGGCAACAGCGTGCGCAAAGAGAGCGTATTGAGTTTTATGACCTGCGGGTGAAAGAATGCTCAGCCAGACTCGAGTCCGAATTTGAAGCCGCTCAACAACCACCAGACATTTGGCAGCAAGTCAAGTTGCATTACATAGGTTTACTGGTCGACCATTTCCAGCCCGAGCTTGCTGAAACTTTCTTCAATTCCGTGACCACGAAAATACTGGATCGAAGCTATTTTCAAAATGAATTTATTTTTGTGCGCCCAGCCGTCAGTACAGAGTACATCGAAAGCGATGAGCTTGATGCTTTGCCCACCTACCAAGCTTGGTATCCGAATGCAGATAACCTAGCTGACACCATTGTGCTGGTGATTAAACACTTTAATCTGACGTGTCCGTTTGCAGATATGCAAAGAGATGCAGGCGATATTTTGCGCAATGTTCGCAAGCGTCTGGCCCATTCGAAGTTGCGTGCTAATTTTCAAATTCAAGTTTTAAACAGCTTGTTTTACCGTAACAAAGCGGCATACATCGTAGGAAAGGTGATCAATGGCTTTAATGAGATTCCGTTTGCCTTGCCTATCTTGCACAACAGCAAAGGCGAATTGGTGATCGATGCAGCCTTGTTCGGTGAAGATGATTTCTTGATGCTGTTTAGTTTTGCGCGTGCGTATTTTCTGGTTGACATGGATATTCCTTCGGCTTATGTGCAGTTTTTGCGCAGCCTGATGCCACGCAAACCGCGTGCCGAGATTTACAACGCACTGGGATTGGCCAAGCAAGGCAAAACGTTGTTCTACCGTGACTTGCTTTATCACCAGCGTCACAGCACCGATAAATTCCGCATTGCTCCCGGTATCAAAGGCATGGTCATGCTGGTGTTTGATCAGCCCTCATTTCCTTTTGTCTTCAAAGTCATCAAAGATTTTTATCCGCCGCAAAAAGACACCACTCGTGAACAAATACAGGGCAAATACTTGCTCGTGAAACAACACGACCGCGTCGGTCGCATGGCAGACACACTGGAGTACAGCAATGTGGCGTTTCCGCGTGAACGGTTTGAAGATGAATTGATTGAAGAAATACAAAAATTTGCACCAAGTCAAATCGAAATCAATACCCGGCCAGATAACGGCAGACAAGAAGTGGTGATCAAGCATGCATATATTGAGCGACGCATGATTCCATTGAATATTTACCTGCAAGAGTCATTTGACGTGGGCTTACAAGATCCGCGCGCTAAGGCGCAGATGGAGCGTGCAGTGATCGAATACGGCAATGCAATCAAAGATCTGGTGGCTGCCAATATATTTCCTGGCGATATGTTGTGGAAAAACTTTGGCATCACACGCCATGGCAAAGTGGTGTTTTATGACTATGACGAAATTGAATACATTACAGATTGCAATTTCCGCAAGGTACCTCAACCGCGCAATGAAGAAGATGAAATGTCAGGTGAAATCTGGTATCACGTCGGACCGCACGATGTGTTCCCTGAAACTTTCGGCCCCTTTTTGCTCGGCAATCCAGCAGTGCGTGAAGTGTTCATGAAGCACCATGCGGATTTATTGGATGCCGGATTTTGGCAAGGTCATAAAGAAAAAATCCATCAGGGGCATGTGCACGATGTGTTCCCTTATGAAGCAGACAAACGATTTGTGGTGCAAAGAGCCGCCATGCAGTCATCCACTTGAATTTTTTTGAAGGAGTTGTCAATGTCAGATCCCGTTGTGATAGTGAGTGCCGCACGTACGCCCATGGGCAGTTTTCAGGGTGATTTTTCTTCTTTGTCAGCCCATGACTTGGGCGGAGTCGCTATCGCTGCAGCGGTCGCACGCGCGGGCATTGCACCAGATGCAGTCACCGAGGTGTTGTTCGGAAACTGTTTGATGGCTGGTCAAGGACAAGCACCAGCACGTCAGGCGGCATTCAAAGGGGGCTTGCCTAAAAGTGCGGGTGCTGTCACTTTGTCCAAGATGTGCGGCTCAGGTATGCGTGCTGCGATGTTTGCGCACGATATTTTGAGTGCAGGTTCTCAGGATGTGATGGTGGCAGGAGGTATGGAGAGCATGACAAATGCACCTTATCTGATGTTGAAAGGGCGAGGCGGCTACCGCATGGGCCATGACAAAATTTACGATCACATGATGCTGGATGGACTGGAAGATGCCTATGAAGCGGGTCGCTCGATGGGTACATTCGGTGAAGACTGTGCAGCCAAATACACATTCACTCGCGAAGCGCAAGACCATTTCGCCATGACCAGTGTGCAGCGTGCCAAGGATGCCACGGCGAACGGCTCATTCAGCAAAGAAATTGCAAGTGTCACCGTGAAAGACCGCAGCGGTGAACGCGTAGTGACCGTGGATGAAGGCCCGGGCAAGGTCAAGCTCGACAAAGTCACCAGCCTCAAGCCTGCTTTCAAAAAAGACGGCACTATCACTGCAGCCTCTAGCTCATCCATCAATGACGGTGCTGCTGCACTGGTCATGATGCGCGAGAGCACAGCGAAAAAGCTCGGTTGCACGCCATTGGCGCGTGTGGTCAGCCACGCCACGTTTGCACAAGAACCCGAATGGTTCACCACAGCGCCGGTAGGTGCCACGCAACATGCATTGGCCAAGGCCGGATGGAAAGTCAGCGATGTGCAGTTATGGGAAGTCAACGAAGCATTTGCGGTGGTACCCATGGCGCTGATGCATGAATTGAAAGTGCCCCATGAAATTGTCAACGTCAATGGCGGTGCCTGCGCCTTAGGCCACCCCATCGGCGCCTCAGGCGCACGCATCATCGTGACTTTGTTGCATGCCTTACAAGCGCATGGTTTGAAAAAAGGCTTGGCAACCTTGTGTATTGGTGGTGGCGAAGGCACGGCCATGGCGCTTGAATTGGTCTGAGCCATGAGCGTTCTCACCTCCAACTTGTCAACCCGTTCGGCGGCATTCATCGCCAATGCCCAAGCCATGCAAGCCGCGGTGGATGATTTGCGGGTGCAGATGTCGCTGAGCGCTCAAGGGGGAGGCGAGGCCGCGCGCGCCAAACATGTGGCGCGCGGCAAACTTCCGCCGCGCGAGCGGGTAGCCATGCTGCTCGATCCCGCTACGCCGTTTCTGGAATTCAGTCCGCTGGCAGCACACGGCATGTACAACGGGGACGCACCCGGCGCTGGCGTGATCGCAGGTATTGGCCGCATCAGTGGCGTAGATTGCGTCATCGTGTGCAACGATGCCACCGTCAAAGGAGGCACGTATTACCCCATGACGGTGAAAAAACATTTGCGTGCACAGGAAATTGCACAGCAAAACCAGTTGCCGTGTATTTATTTGGTGGATTCGGGCGGTGCCAATCTGCCTAACCAAGACGATGTATTTCCTGACCGTGACCACTTTGGGCGTATTTTTTATAACCAAGCCAATATGAGTGCGCAAGGCATTGCGCAAATCGCGGTTGTCATGGGCAGTTGCACCGCTGGCGGCGCGTATGTGCCTGCCATGAGTGACGAAACCATCATTGTTAAAAACCAGGGAACGATTTTTTTGGGCGGCCCGCCATTGGTCAAAGCTGCGATTGGTGAGATTGTCAGCGCGGAAGATTTAGGCGGTGGTGATGTTCATACACGCTTGTCCGGTGTTGCGGATCATCTCGCAGACAGTGATGCGCATGCACTGGCTTTGGCGCGTCAAGCGGTGTCACGCTTGAACCGCCGCAAAAAATTTGACACTGAAGTGGTTGCCGCAAGACCACCTTTGTATGACCCGCAAGAAATTTACGGCGTGATTCCAGTGGATACCCGCAAGCCCTACGACGTGCGAGACATCATTGCGCGGGTGGTGGACGGCTCCGAGTTCCACGAGTTCAAAGCCCGCTTTGGCAGCACGTTGGTGTGTGGTTTTGCGCACATCGAAGGCATGCCAATAGGTATTGTTGCCAACAACGGTGTGCTGTTTTCCGAGTCTGCACAAAAGGGTGCGCATTTCATTGAATTGTGTTGTCAGCGAAAAATTCCATTGGTGTTTTTGCAAAACATCACCGGTTTCATGGTCGGGCGCAAATACGAAAACGAGGGCATTGCCCGACACGGCGCCAAGATGGTCACCGCAGTAGCCACAGCGCAGGTACCTAAATTCACCCTCATCATTGGTGGCAGTTACGGTGCTGGTAACTACGGCATGTGCGGGCGCGCTTTCAACCCCCGCTTTTTATGGATGTGGCCGAATGCGCGTATTTGCGTCATGGGCGGTGAGCAGGCCGCCAGCGTGCTCGCTACGGTCAAGCGTGACGGCATTGAAGCCAAGGGCGGCAGTTGGAGCGCCGATGAAGAGGCCACATTCAAACAACCATTGCTGGATCAATTTGCTCACCAGTCGCATCCTTATTACGCCAGTGCGCGTTTATGGGACGACGGCGTGATTGATCCAGCCGATACCCGGCAAGTGCTGGCGCTGGCTTTGTCCGCGTCTTTGAACGCACCCATTCCCGACACCCGCTTCGGTGTCTTTCGCATGTGACTTTTTGAGATAACAGCCATGAACCATATTTACCACTTACCCGAACACCAAACCTTGCGCGACCAAATGGCGCGTTTTCTGGAGCGTGAAGTTGAACCCCATGGATTGGAGTGGGAAAAAACAGGCAAGGTGCCGCGTGAGGTGTTGCGCAAAATGGGCGAAGCTGGTTTTTTGGGATTGATGTACGACAGCGAGTATGGCGGCGCAGAGGCTGACGCATTGACCAACTTGGTGTTTGCAGAAGCGCTATCTCAATCGACCTTTGCCGGATTCATTGTCAGTGTGCTGGTGCATACCGACATGGCCAGCCCGCATCTACACCATGCAGGTACGGCGGCACAAAAAGCCAAGTACATGCCGCGCATCATCACAGGTGAAACCATCAGCGCTGTTGCCATGACCGAACCTGGCGCCGGTTCTGATTTGTCAGGCATGCGCAGCACCGCAAAGCGCGACGGAGATGCTTGGGTGCTTAACGGCACCAAGCTGTACATCACCAACGGCGTCCATGCCGATGTGTATTTTGTGGCGGCAAAGACAGGAACAGGCAAGCACCAAATGTCGATGTTCATTTTGGAAAAGGGTACACCCGGCTTCAGCGTCGGTCGTTCCTTAGATAAAACCGGGTGGTTGTGTTCTGACACCGCAGAGTTGGTGTTGGACAACGTCAGATTGGGCCCTGAAGCTTTGTTGGGCGAGCAGGACAAAGGCTTTTACGCCTTGATGAAAAACTTACAAACCGAACGCATTGCATTGGCTGCGATGGCCGTTGGGCATTGTCAACGCGCCATTGAACTCACGCTGGACTACGTGCGTCAACGTCAGGCGTTCGGCAAAAGCCTGTGGGAGATGCAGCACATTCGTCAACGCATTGCCATGTTGGATGCCAAAACCCGGTCGGCACGTCAGTTCATGTACCACTGTGCATGGTCTGTCACACAAGATCACGACATTGTTCAAGAGGTGTCCATGCTCAAAGCCTTGACTGGAGATTTGGTCAACGAAGTGGTGGGCGGTTGTTTGCAATTCTGGGGTGGAATGGGTTACATGCGCGAAGCGCCTATTGAGCGTTTGTGGCGCGATGCGCGGGTGCTGGCCATCGGTGGCGGCGCCACCGAGGTGATGCTAGAAGAAGTCGCCAAACGCTATTGATGCCATGTTCCGAAAAATACTGATTGCCAACCGTGGCGAAATCGCATGCCGAGTCGCTGCCACGGCGACCCGCATGGGGGTACGCACTGTCGCTGTTTACTCTGATGCGGATGCACTGGCGGCACATGTGCAAGCTTGTGACGAAGCTGTGCATATCGGTGGGCCTGCTGTTGCAGACAGTTATTTACAGTGGCAGCGCATTCTGGATGCAGCTGTTCAGACCGGTGCGCAAGCGGTGCATCCCGGGTATGGTTTTCTCAGTGAAAACGCCGATTTCGCCAACGCCTGTGCAAGCGCAGGTCTGGTGTTCATCGGTCCGAGTGTGGCTGCGATTGAAGCCATGGGGCTCAAGGCTGCTTCTAAACAGTTGATGGAAAAAGCAGGTGTTCCCCTGGTCCCTGGCTACCACGGGGCAGACCAAACACCTGCATTGCTTGTAGAAGAAGCCAAACGCATTGGCTATCCCGTGTTGATCAAAGCCAGTGCAGGCGGTGGCGGCAAAGGCATGCGCATCGTTCATCAAGCCGCAGACTTTCTTGAAGCTTTAACGTCTTGTCAACGCGAAGCCAACCACAGTTTCGGCAATGAAGCGGTGTTGATTGAAAAGTATGTGCAACGACCACGCCACATAGAAATACAGGTGTTTGGTGACAGCCAAGGCAACCTGATTCATTTGCATGAACGCGATTGTTCGGTACAACGCAGGCACCAAAAGGTATTGGAGGAATCACCTGCACCTGGCTTGACCGCAGACTTGCGCGCGCGCATGGGCGCCGCCGCCGTCGCTGCAGCCAAAGCTGTCAACTATGTCGGTGCCGGTACCGTGGAATTCATCGTCGAGCAGTCTGAGCGTGACATGGATTTTTTCTTCATGGAGATGAATACCCGCTTGCAGGTTGAGCATCCTGTGACAGAGGCGGTGACTGGTTTGGATTTGGTGGAGTGGCAATTGCGGATTGCATACGGCGAGCCCTTGCCTTTGACGCAAGCGCAAGTTTCTGTGCATGGCCATGCAATTGAGGCACGCATTTGCGCCGAAACCCCTGACAACGATTTTTTACCGGCCATTGGTAGCTTGCAAGTGATGCGCAAACCGTTGTCCAGCCATTTCACCGTCGCACCGGTTCGGTTCGACAGCGGTGTACGCGCAGGCGACAGCATCAGTCCTTATTACGACTCGATGATTGCCAAACTCATCGTTCATGCGGATACACGTGAGCAGGCACTGGCCAGGCTGGATCAGGCCTTGGCTCAATTACACATCGTTGGGGTGCAAAACAATGTGGCTTTTATCCGGCGTGTGATTCGCACTGATTCATTTGCCAACGCACAGCTGGACACCGCACTGATTGAACGTGAAAAGGCCGTGCTTTTTCATCAGCAAGCTGTGCCTATCGACATTGGCATGGCTTCTGTGGTGGCGGCCATGTTGCGAGCCCAGTCACATGAGGCTGTGGCTTGGACAGACCCTTGGGCCGTGTGTAATCACTGGTTGATGCAAGGAAGCGCTGTCCGGTCATACATTTTTGAAGTGAATGAAAACAAGCATGCCATTGCGCTGACATTCCAGGTGCGGGGCAACATGCGTTTGAACATCGCAAACCATGAGGCAGATTTCAGCTGGCATGATGAAGACGGGCAATTGCAAGTGAAATGGGGCAAGCATGCGTGGCGGTGCCATGTGTACGCGCATGGTGAGGACTGGCATGTGTTTTCCGATGCCGGCGCTTGCAATGTGACACTGGTCAATCCTTTGGCCTACCAGTCGCAAGATTTGGCAGCAGGTGGCAATCTGGCCGCGCCTATGCCTGGCAAATTGTTATCGTTTGCAGTCGCTGTGGGAGATAAGGTGGTCGCTGGTCAAGCGCTGGCTGTGATGGAGGCCATGAAGATGGAACACACAGTCGCTGCGCCGTTTACAGGTACTGTTGCAGAGTTGTTGTATGCGCCCGGCGATCAAGTCTCAGAAGGCGCGCCTTTATTGTCTTTAAGCGTGGACTGAGATGTCTGAACCGTTCACCCCGTGGAGAAACTTGCAATTGCGCTGGCAGCAAGTGCAGCAAACCCCTGCCGGTCAGTCATTGGTATCGCCATGTATGTCTGTATGCATCATGAAAGACCATGCGGATGAATGCCATGGCTGTTTACGTGGCATTGATGAAATTGCCCGCTGGGGTATGAGTACACCGCAGCAGCAACTGGTTGTTTGGCAACGTCTGGGTCTGGCGATAGACAAGCATTTCAAAGAGGGCTGACATGCACCAACTCACTTTTTATTTCGACGTCATCAGTCCTTATGCCTATCTCGCATTTGACCAATTGCCACGCACCCTCTTGGGCTTGAGTTATCAAGTCAATTACCAACCGGTTGTATTTGGCGCCGTGTTGCAACACCACGGGCAACTGGGACCGGCTGAAATCATGGGTAAGCGCGAATGGACCTACAGACAGGCCTTGTGGTTAGCCAGACAGCAAGGCTTGGCGCTGCGAATTCCACAAACACATCCGTTCAATTCGCTAGGTTTATTAAGACTTGCCACCGCGTGTGATGCGGCGGGACAACCCAACCGTTATGTGTGTGAGACGTTGTTTAAACATGTATGGAGTAGCGGAGGGGAAGCTTCTGATAAAGACCGCCTCAACGGGTTGACCGCGTTGCTCCAACCGGCCCGCTCGCCCGAGACCCAAGAAGTGAAAGATCAGTTACGTGCGGCCACTGCCCAAGCCATTGCCAAAGGTGTGTTCGGTGTACCTACGATTGGAGTGCAAGATGAATTGTTTTGGGGCCAAGATGCACTGCCAATGTTGCGACAATTTTTAGACGGTGAGGTTTGGTTTCAAAGCAATGACTGGCAGGATGCGGCCAAGCACCCTTCTGGTATTCAGCGCAAACGCTGATTAATTCATATAGTGAAACAGGAGCAAAGGGTTTGCCCTAGGGTTGTCAGCCCATGTTCAGTTTAGTGTCAGTCGCTGGCAAGTCGTGGCAACCAAAATACAGACAGACCCCGATTCAGCGGGCAACCCTTAAGGAGACACCATGTCCATCGTGCATGAAGACCGACCCATGTCGTCGGAAGAAAAGAAAGTTATTTTTGCCTCGTCCCTCGGTACAGTGTTCGAGTGGTATGACTTTTACTTGTACGGGTCATTGGCAGCTATCATTGCCAAGCAGTTTTTCAGTGGATTAGACCAAGGCTCAGCCTTTATCTTTGCGCTGTTAGCGTTTGCTGCAGGCTTTATTGTTCGACCTTTTGGTGCGATTTTCTTTGGCCGCTTGGGTGACATGATCGGTCGCAAATACACCTTCTTGGTCACCATCTTGATCATGGGCTTGTCGACGTTCATCGTCGGTATTTTGCCGGGCTATGCCAGCATTGGTGTTGCGGCCCCAGTTATTTTGATCGCCTTGCGTTTGCTTCAAGGCTTGGCGCTCGGTGGCGAGTACGGCGGTGCTGCCACCTATGTGGCAGAGCACGCCCCGCACGGCAAGCGCGGTGCTTACACCTCTTGGATTCAAACCACGGCGACGCTGGGATTGTTCCTTTCTCTGTTGGTGATTTTGGGTACGCGTACAGCCATCGGAGAAGATGCGTTTGAAGCCTGGGGCTGGCGCATTCCTTTTCTGGTCTCCATTGCGCTGCTGGCAGTGTCGGTTTACATCCGCTTGTCCATGAACGAGTCACCGGCTTTCACCAAAATGAAAGCTGAAGGCAAAACCTCCAAGGCACCATTGTCCGAATCATTCGGTCAATGGAAAAACTTGAAGATCGTGATTTTGGCGCTGATTGGCTTGACAGCAGGTCAAGCGGTGGTCTGGTACACCGGTCAGTTCTACGCATTGTTCTTCCTGACCCAGTCTCTTAAAGTTGACGGCCCCACGGCCAACCTGTTTGTGGCAGCCTCGCTGATCATCGGTACGCCGTTTTTTATTGTGTTTGGCGCCTTGTCGGACAAAATCGGTCGCAAACCCATCATCATGCTCGGTTGTTTGCTGGCGGTGCTCAGCTATTTCTTTGCGTTCGAGCAATTGACCAAAGCTGCAAACCCGGATTTGCATGCAGCACAGCAAACCAACAAAGTGGTGGTGGTGGCAGACCCAGCTGAATGTTCATTCCAATTCAACCCCACAGGCACGGTCAAGTTCACCTCTTCTTGTGACATTGCCAAACAAAAACTCGCCAGTAACTCGGTCAGCTATTCCAATGAAATCGCGGCGCCCGGCACACCCGCCATCATCAAGGTCGGTGAAACCGTCATCTCTACGGTGGTAACGCCAGAAGATGTCGCTGCAGCCAAAGAAACTGCCGAAAAGAAACTGGAAGCCCTTAAGGCTGCAGACCCGGTCGATCCCAAGGCAGTGAAAAAAGCCGAAGACGCTTTAAAGAATCTGTCAGATGAAAAGAAAAGCCGGGACGCGGTCATCACTGCCAACCTGAGCGCCACTTTGAAGAACGCCGGCTACCCAGTCAAGGCCGATCCAAACAAAATCAATCAACCTGTCGTCATTCTCATTCTGACGTATTTGGTGTTGCTGGTGACCATGGTTTATGGACCTATTGCAGCCATGTTGGTTGAGATGTTCCCAACCCGCATTCGTTACACCTCTATGTCTTTGCCCTATCACATCGGTAACGGCTGGTTTGGCGGTTTGCTGCCTACCACTGCGTTTGCCATCGTGGCGCAAACCGGCAATATGTACAACGGTTTGTGGTATCCCATCATCATTGCTGGTGCGACCTTCATCATCGGCAGCTTGTTCATCAAAGAAACCAAAGATGTGGATATTTATGCCGATGATTGATGCATAGGTGTGTTTATATTGCAAGCCCTCCCGCCGTGGAGGGCTTTTTTTTACCTACAATCGCCCACCTCTTGGGAGAATCGATATCGATATCCTGCTGCAACAAATCATCAACGGACTGGTACTGGGCAGCATGTATGCCTTGGTAGCGCTTGGCTACACCATGGTTTACGGCATTATCAATTTGATTAACTTCGCGCATGGTGAAGTGCTGATGGTCGGGGCCTTGACCAGTTGGACCGTGATCGGCGTGTTGCAGGAATACGCCCCCGGTTTGCCTGGTTGGCTGATGTTGTTGATTTCGCTGGTATGCGCCTGCGTGGTTGCAGCTGCGCTGAACTTTGCGATTGAAAAAATTGCGTATCGACCCTTGCGCGGCGCACCCAAACTGGCACCGTTGATCACCGCTATCGGCATGTCTATTTTGTTGCAAACATTGGCCATGGTGATTTGGAAGCCAAACTACAAATCCTTTCCTACATTGCTGCCCAGTGACCCGATTGCCATCGGTGGCGCTGTGATCACGCCCACACAAATATTGATTCTGGCTGTGACTGCCATGGCCTTGGCTGTATTGATGTGGCTGGTCAACGGTACGCGATTGGGTCGTGCCATGCGTGCGACAGCCGAGAACCCGCGCGTCGCCACCTTGATGGGTGTGAAACCTGACATGGTGATCTCAGCCACCTTTGTCATTGGTGCGGTGCTGGCGGCACTCGCCGGTGTGATGTGGGCCTCCAACTACGGAACGGTACAACATGGCATGGGTTTTCTCCCTGGTCTCAAAGCATTCACGGCAGCTGTTTTTGGCGGCATTGGCAACCTGGCCGGTGCGGTGGTCGGCGGGATTTTGCTCGGGCTGATCGAAGCCATTGCCTCGGGTTATATCGGTGACCTGACTGGCGGTGTACTTGGCAGCCACTATGCCGATATTTTTGCTTTTGTGGTGTTGATCATCATGCTGACCTTGCGGCCTTCGGGCTTGTTGGGTGAACGGGTAGCGGACAGGGCTTGACATGGCAAATACCTCCGCGACTCCCCTCATTCGATATGCTCTGTGGGCCGTGTTGCTGCTGCTGTTGCCCTTGGGCTTGCAAACCATAGGCAACGGCTGGGTGCGCATTGCTGACATGGCCTTGTTGTATGTGATGCTGGCCTTGGGTTTGAACATTGTGGTGGGCTATGCTGGCTTGCTTGATCTGGGCTTTGTGGCATTTTTTGCGGTAGGTGCCTATATGTTCGGGCTGCTGGCGTCGCCGCATTTGACCGACACTTTTCCGTTGATGGCCGCTATGTTTCCCGCCGGCTTACACACCCCTTTGTGGGCAGTGATACCTTTGGGCGCGGGTCTGGCTGGTTTGTTCGGTGTGCTACTAGGCGCGCCCACCTTGAAACTTCGCGGTGACTATTTGGCGATTGTCACGCTGGGATTTGGTGAAATCATCCGCGTCTTCATGAACAACTTGGACAACCCGGTCAACATCACCAACGGACCTAAAGGTTTGGGGCAGATCGATGCCATGACGGTCATGGGGCATCCGCTGTCGCGCAAACTTGACTTGGGTTTCATCGAATTGCCTGGCGTCACGCAGTATTACTATTTGTTTTTGTTGGTGGTGCTGGTCAGTGCACTCATTTGTTACCGACTTGAGCGTTCGCGCATCGGACGCGCTTGGATGGCTATCCGAGAAGATGAAATCGCAGCCAAAGCCATGGGTTTGAACACCCGTGACCTCAAGCTCATGGCGTTCGGCATGGGCGCGGCTTTTGGCGGTGTTGCTGGTGTTTTGTTTTCTTCGTTTCAAGGCTTTGTATCGCCCGAATCGTTCAGCTTGATGGAGTCGGTCATGATTGTCGCCATGGTGGTGCTAGGCGGACTCGGTCATTTGCCGGGGGTCATATTGGGCGCGGTGTTGTTGTCAGCCTTGCCTGAAGTGTTGCGTTATGTGGCCAGTCCCTTGCAGGAATTGACTGGCGGGCGTTTGGACGCGGCTATCTTGCGTCAACTACTGATTGCGCTGGCCATGATTCTCATCATGTTGTGGCGACCGCGCGGCTTGTGGCCGGCGCCTGAACACGGTAAGGCGATGCCTGCGGATAAGAGGTCAGCATGACAACGCCGGTCTTGAACGTACAAGGCATCTCCAAGCGTTTCGGCGGCTTGCAGGCGCTGAGTGAGGTGGGAATGACCATTCAAGCCGGTCAAGTCTATGGCTTGATCGGTCCCAACGGCGCTGGCAAAACCACGTTCTTCAACGTCATCACTGGTTTGTACTCACCAGACAGCGGCAGTTTTGAACTGGCAGGCAAGCCTTACCAACCCAAGGCTGTTCACGAAGTCGCCAAAGCTGGGATTGCCCGCACATTTCAAAACATACGCTTGTTTGCTGAAATGACGGCGCTGGAAAACGTCATGGTGGGGCGGCATGTGCGCACTGGTTCGGGTTTGCTGGGTGCGATTTTTCGCAGCAAAGCTTTTAGGGCTGAAGAAGCGGCGATCGAACAACGTGCACAAGAGTTGCTGGCTTATGTGGGTATTGGCGAACTGTCCGACTACAAGGCGCGCACCCTCAGTTATGGCGATCAACGTCGGCTGGAAATTGCCCGTGCATTGGCTACGGACCCGCAGTTGATCGCTTTAGACGAACCAGCGGCCGGCATGAATGCCACGGAAAAAGTGCAACTGCGTGAATTGATAGACCGCATACGTCATGACGGACGCACCATTTTGCTGATCGAGCACGATGTCAAATTGGTCATGGGCTTGTGCGATGCGGTGACAGTATTGGACTATGGCAAACAAATTGCACAAGGCACACCGGCGCAGGTACAAGCCGACCCCAAGGTCATTGAAGCCTACCTCGGCACAGGAGAGCATTGAATGAGCGCCTTGCTGCAGGTCACAGATTTACGCGTTGCTTATGGCGGGATTCAAGCGGTCAAAGGCATCAGTTTTGAAATCCATGAAGGCGAACTGGTGTCGCTGATCGGCTCCAACGGCGCAGGCAAGACCACGACCATGAAAGCCATCACCGGCACACTTCCCCCATCAGCCGGGCGAATTGAATACTTGGGCCGCGATATCCTGGGTCAAGGCAGTTGGGATTTGGTTCGACAAGGCTTGGTCATGGTGCCAGAGGGTCGGGGCGTATTCACCCGCATGAGCATTCTTGAAAATCTGCAAATGGGTGCTTATTTGCGCGACGATACCGCTGGTATTCAAACCGACATTGAGCGCGTATTCGCTTTATTTCCTCGCTTGAAAGAGCGCCGGACGCAATTGGCTGGTACTTTGTCCGGCGGCGAACAGCAAATGCTGGCCATGGGACGTGCCTTGCTCAGTCGGCCCCGCTTGTTGCTGCTGGACGAGCCTTCCATGGGTTTGTCTCCCCTCATGGTGGACAAAATTTTTGAAGTCATTGCCGAGGTTGCCAGCTTGGGCGTGACCTTGTTGCTGGTGGAACAAAACGCCAGCCGTGCCTTGAAAATGGCGCAACGTGCTTACGTCATGGAATCCGGTGAAATCAGCGCACAAGGCGAAGCCAAAGCCCTGCTGCATGACCCTAAAGTACGCGCCGCCTACCTCGGTGAATAATGGCGGGATGAGCCAAGGTTTTATTCGCATTCGTGGTGCCCGTCAGCACAATCTCAAAAACATAGACATCGATATCCGTACCAACGAGTTAACGGTGTTCACCGGCCCCAGCGGTTCGGGCAAATCCAGCTTGGTGTTCGATACCTTGTACGCCGAAGGACAAAGGCGTTATGTGGAAACTTTCAGCGCGTATGCGCGTCAGTTTTTGGACCGCATGGACCGCCCCGCAGTGGACAAGGTCGAGGGTGTGCCGCCCGCGATTGCCATCGATCAGACCAACCCGGTGCGCAGTTCGCGCTCGACGGTCGGCACCATGACCGAGTTGAATGACCATTTGAAATTGTTGTTTGCCCGCGCCGGTCAGTTGTTTGACAAACACACTGCACAAGCAGTAGCGCACGACAGCGCTGACAGTATTTTCAAAAAGCTCATGGACTTGAGCGACGCAGACCCGCGCTGGGTCATCACTTTTCCTGTCGAGTTGCCTGTCAACACCAGTGCCGATGAATTGCAGGCCTGGTTAAGTGCCAGTGGCTTTACACGCATTCATGCACAACGCGAAGTGAGCTACGTGGCTGATGCCGCACTACCCTTAAGAAAAAAAACGGCTGCAGCGAAAAAAACAGCGGCGGCTAAGAAAACCGTCAAACCTAAGCCCCAGCCCGACGGAAATCGACAAGTGCTGGACGTGGTGGCAGACCGTTTTCGCATGCAAAGCGTGGAGCAAGTGCGTGCCATGGAGGCGATAGAACTTGCATTGCAGCGTGGCAATGGGCGCATGACCGCTTACCGCATAACGGCCGATACAGACGCAGACAGCAGCGGCGAAGCATTTCGCTTTTCAACCGGCTTGCATTGTCCGGACAGCGATTTGCGCTACAGCGAACCCACACCATCGATGTTTTCATTCAACTCACCGGCTGGTGCTTGTCCGGTGTGCAAAGGTTTTGGTCGGGTGATTGGCGTGGACTATGGTTTGGTGATCCCGAACGACAAGTTGACACTGCGTATGGGTGCTATCAAACCCATGCAAACGCCTGCTTGGCAGGAGTGCCAAGACGATCTCATGCGACACGCGGAATCCGCGGGTATTCCAAGAGATACGGCATGGTACAAATTAACCGCCGAACAACATGACTGGGTGATCAACGGATCACCCCACTGGAGCGGCAAATGGAACCAGCAGTGGTATGGCGTGAAGCGTTTCTTTGAGTACCTGGAAACCAAGTCTTACAAAATGCATATCCGTGTGCTGTTGTCTAAGTACCGCTCCTACACCTTGTGCGGCGAATGCCATGGTGCGCGCTTGCAAACCGATAGCTTGTTGTGGCGTATCGGCAGTTTGGCTGGGGCTGAGCTGGCCATGCCAGCCGCCAAACGTTTTTTACCGACGGGCGTGCAATGGACGCGTAGCCAAGTGGAGTCTCTGCCCGGTTTGTGTTTGTACGACATGATGCTGTTGCCCATCGAAAGGTTACGGCAATTTTTTGATCACATGGCCGGCGATGCTTCGCTGACCGCCCATGCACAGGCTGAACAACAGGCATTGCATTTGTTGTTGGATGAAATTCGCACACGGTTGAAATATTTGTGCGATGTGGGCATCGGTTATTTGAGTCTTGACAGGCAAAGCCGAACACTCAGTGGCGGCGAGGTTCAGCGCATTAACCTGACCACGGCATTGGGCACATCGCTGGTCAATACCTTGTTTGTGTTGGATGAGCCCAGCATTGGTTTGCATCCGCGCGATATGCACCGCATTACCCAAGCCATGCTGCGCTTGCGGGATGCGGGAAATACGCTGGTGGTGGTCGAGCATGACCCGGCAGTGATGTTCGCAGCCGACCGTATCGTTGACATGGGGCCGGGGCCAGGGGAACGCGGCGGACAAGTGGTGTTTGACGGTACACCC
>Ga0114958_10001704_pt1 | contig 17001 bp, 17 predicted proteins | sample C_130208_EF_Meta_FD_89577 | JGI IMG/M metagenome (GOLD analysis project Ga0114958, IMG submission 89577) | Freshwater microbial communities from Lake Croche, Canada to study carbon cycling - C_130208_EF_MetaG | ecosystem: Environmental > Aquatic > Freshwater > Lake | place: Lake Croche, Canada...
CAATCACCCTTGGAACACTCGGTTGGTTTGACTTAACGCATTCAGAACATAAATCACTTCTGTCCTGGTTTGCTGTTAGCTTGGGCGAAATCTCCCTATTAACAAGCTGGCTTACCAGCATTGTCCTAGGCTTACGCCCAGATCCACGTTTTGATGCGTATTTCAACCCAACGACCACAAAAAAAAATCAATCTGGCTGGCCTGTGATCCTGTGCGTCATTATCTCGCTGATGGTCGGTGCTTTTATTTTAATGGCCGGACTGGCTATTATTTTTGAACAGTACTTCAATGGACAAATTGAAGCTGCTAGAAAAATCTCTCAGTAATTTCTCATTTCTTGTCACGCGTGAATGCATAGCCCGACAGTCTGTGACAGGCCTACATTGACTGCATGAGGAGCATGGGGTTCATGCAGTTCATGTGGTTCATGCAGTTCAGATAACTTCGGAAATGTTCGGCTACTTGGAGAGCCACCTTCACAAGTGATCTCAAGCTAACGTGCTTAAGACAACTCCTGAACTAACTCAGGTACTGCAGTAAATAAATCAGCTACTAAACCATAATCCGCCACAGCAAAAATTGGAGCCTCTGGATCTTTATTGATCGCTACAATAATTTTTGAATCCTTCATCCCTGCTAAATGCTGAATCGCCCCGGAAATACCAACCGCAATGTATAAACCCGGTGCGACAATCTTGCCCGTCTGGCCAACTTGATAATCATTGGGTACATACCCAGCATCCACCGCGGCGCGAGACGCTCCCATGGCAGCACCCATCTTATCGGCTAAGGGTTCTAATATCGATTTATATTGCTCGGCTGAACCAAGGCCGCGACCACCTGAAACAATCACCTTCGCCGCAGTTAACTCTGGCCTAGAAGACTGTACCGTCTCTTGACCTTTACAAATTGTTAAACCTTGCTCATCAATGTGACCAAGCAACTCAATCGGAGCCGTCTGCGAAGATGAGAGGGCAGCTTCAAAGTTGGTAGAACGAATCGTTAATACTTGTATGGCATCCGTGGACTGTACCGTCGCAATCGCATTACCTGCGCCACATCTAATAGGGCAGCAACGCGGGGTAATATATTTTTTCCATAAGCGCTAGCATTTGCCAATATATGGGTATACGAACCAGCAATAGCTTGGACTTGCGCCGCCACATTTTCTGCGCCATGACTTTCAAAGTGCGGGGCGTCTATATGTAATACTTTAGTCACGCCAGCTAATTGTGCCGCTGCCAAAGCCGCGCCCTGAGCCTGATGACCAACGACTAAAATATGAACCTCGGAATTAATTGCTAAGGCCGCTGTCAACACATTCAAAGTACCTGCCTGTAATGCACTGTGCTGATGCTCAGCTAAAATTAGGATCGCCATTTATATAACCTTTGCTTCATTTTTTAATTTATCAACTAACGCTTTGACATCGGCTACGATCACGCCAGCGCTGCGCGTTGGTGGTTCTACCACTTTGAGCGTGTGGACACGTGGCGTAACATCAACACCCAAATCCTCTGGCTTTATCATTTTTAATTCTTTTTTCTTGGCCTTCATGATATTTGGCAAGGTAACATAACGTGGCTCATTCAAGCGTAAATCAGTGGTTATAACGGCTGGTATCGATAAACTTAAATTTTCAAGACCACCATCAATCTCCCTCGTTACCAAAATTCGGTCGCCCTGCAACTCCACTTTGGAAGCAAAAGTAGCCTGCGAACAAGCTAATAAAGCTGACAACATTTGCCCAGTCTGATTACAGTCATCATCAATGGCCTGCTTACCTAAAATGATTAACTCAGGCTTTTCTTGATCGACGATCGCTTTGAGTAACTTGGCAACAGCTAAGGGCTGAATATCGGCCGTCGTTTCAACTAAAATTCCTCGGTCTGCACCAATTGCCATCGCTGTTCTTAAGGTCTCTTGGGCTTGCGCTAAGCCAATAGATACGGCAACGACCTCAGTTGCGACACCAGCCTCTTTGAGCCGTACGGCCTCCTCAACACCAATTTCGTCAAAAGGATTCATGCTCATCTTCACATTCGCAGTCTCAACACCGGACTGATCCGATTTCACGCGTACCTTGACGTTGTAGTCAATCACTCTTTTCACCGCTACCAAAATTTTCATGCAATCTTTCCTGGTGCAAATAAACTATAAACATCCATTTTAATCTAATTTACAAGCCTAGACTCTCGAGTAAAACTCTGCCCTCTAAGCTTCATGGATTGAGGCCGCGACATCATCCACTCACATCATTCACTCACATCATTCACTCACAGCCTTCATTAACGCTTGCACATGGGCCAAACTACTACTGGCCAAAGCTCCTAAGTGATAACCACCCTCCAAGCAACTCACCATCCGTCCTTGAGCGTGCTTTTTGGCTACCTGAACTAATTCTGTAGTAATCCAAGCATAATCCTCTTCTACTAACTCAAGTTGAGCCAACATATCCGCTTCGTGCGCATCAAAACCAGCTGAAATAAAGATAAACTCGGGACGGAAAGCCTCTAATGCCGGTAGCCAAGAATTCCTGACTAAAGCACGAATCATCTCGCCATTACTGTGTGCTGGCACAGGAATATTCACCATATTGTGTCTTTTGGAATTCAGGCCACTATATGGATACAAGGGGGATTGGAAAAAACTACACATCAATACTGCCGGATCATTCTGAAAAGCTACTTCGCTGCCATTGCCATGATGCACATCAAAATCAATAAGCGCAACGCGCTCAAGTCCATAGTGGGTCAATGCATATTTGGCAGCAATAGCAATATTATTAAACAGACAAAACCCCATAGACCGGTCTGGCTCAGCGTGGTGCCCTGGTGGCCTTACCGCACAAAAAACATTATCGACTCGCCCGGCCATCACGGCATCAACCGCTGCAATCCCAGAACCCGCAGCGCGAAGAGCAGCTTGCCAAGTTGCAGAATTCATCGTCGTGTCGCCATCAATTTGAAAATAACCCGCAGCCGGGGCGCTTTCTTCAATAAAGTCAATATGCCGCTCGGTATGTACTAAGGCTAGTTGCTCACGCGTGGCTAATGCTGCTTCTATCTGCGTGAGTTCTAAAGACTGCATCACTGCCCGAACTGCATCTAGCCGAGCTGGTGATTCGGGATGACCCCGGCCCATCTCATGGAGCAAACAATCCGAGTGCAAAATAAAACCAGTTGCCATATAGATGTCCCTTCAAAAAAATAGTTAATAATCCTATTATTGCTTAAACTAACAAATCATCATGAAATACACTCGCAATTTGTGCTTACTCACAATCGCTATTTGCTTTTGCTCTGAGCTACTGTCTCAAACTATAGTTGATCCTCTAAGTAATCCTCTGAGCAACTCCCGAAGCTTCACCCCCAATAATCCTCCAACGATTCAAGAATCCTTGGATGTTTTCTTAATCGAACTGTCAATCCAACAAAATCTCTCACTAAACCTCCTGCGCGAATCCTTTGAAGATTTCAAAACTCAAACCACTGCGAAACAATATGTAGCGCCAGTAGGTGCTAGAGCTAAAAAAAATTGGCGCACTTATCAAGCCAATGTCCTCGACCCAAACCGTCTTGCTGCTGGTAAAAAGTTTTGGACCGAACATGAAATATTTTTAAAGCAGCTAGAGAGGGAGCGTGGCATCCCACCAGAAATCATCCTCAGTATTCTAGGTATAGAAACCATTTATGGCAAAAATATGGGTAATTTTGTCGTCAAAGATGTCCTCACTACACTCGCTTTTGATTACCCCCCAAGCCCTAATCAAGTTGCCAGAAAAGCTTTATTTAAATCCCAACTCGGCGACCTAATTATTTACTGTTCTAAAAAACCGAACTATGGCGCAAGCCATGCACTAGATCATCAAAATACTCCAATACCCGTAACTTTTAAAAAATGTCTCAACCAACCAAGTTCATTTGCTGGTGCAATCGGTATGCCACAATTTATGCCAACCAGTATTTTGCAGTATGCCTTGGATGGTAACGGCGATAACTTGATTGACTTGCGCAACCAAGCTCAAGATGCCATGGCTAGTATTGCAAACTTCTTATTAATGCATGGTTGGCAAATAGGCCAACCAGCTACTTTACCAATTACCCAAGGGGCACAATCACTCGATATAACGAAACAATTGGCCGATGGTGATCCCAACCCCAAGCTGAGTTTGGATATGCTGAAAAAAGCCGGTATTGTTAGCGATTGGCCAAAAACACTCAACGATCAAAGTCCTGCTCTTATCGTCGATCTGCCAAGCACCGATAAAGCCGGTAATGATCAGGTTGAATATATTGTTGGTCTTAAAAACTTCGAAGTCATTACGCAATATAACCGTAGCTTCTTTTACGCGATGGCAGTATTAGATTTTGCCAAAGCTATCTCCGCAGTGATTTCACCAACAAACCTTGCTGGAGCACAACCAATCAAACCTAAAAAATTCAAGAAATAAATGACCTTATTAAGCTGGAAAAATACCCGTAGATAAATACCGATCACCACGATCACACACGATAAAAACAATCGTTGCATTTTCAATCCGCTGCGCAATCCGCAAGGCAACTACTAAAGTGCCCGCTGCACTGACCCCACAAAATACACCCTCTTCTTGTGCCATGCGGCGACACATGTCTTCTGCTTCTATTTGAGAGACATGTTCTATAGAATCAACCCGTGTTGCATCATAAATTTTAGGTAAATAGTCTGGCGCCCATTTTCGAATTCCTGGAATTTGGGAGCCATCCTCTGGCTGCACACCAATGATCTGAATTCGGGGATTATGCTCCTTCAAAAAAGTAGATACCCCTGTAATCGTTCCCGTGGTACCCATCGAAGATACAAAATGAGTCACTTGCCCATGGGTATCTCGCCAGATCTCTGGTCCTGTCCCTTCGATATGGGCTAAAGGATTATCGTAATTTGAAAATTGGTCTAGGATTAATCCTTTACCTTCTTTTTGCAATTGCAGGGCATAGTCGCGGGCGTATTCCATACCGCCAGATGCGGGAGTGAGCATTAATTGCGCCCCGTAAGCAGTCATACTTTGACGCCGCTCAATACTTTGATTTTCCGGCATCACTAAAATCATCTTATAACCCAAAATGGCAGCTGCCATCGCTAAGGCAATGCCCGTATTGCCACTCGTCGCCTCAATTAAGGTGTCACCTGGCTTGATCTGACCACGCTCTTGCGCTCTTCGGAACATCGAAATCGCCGGTCGATCCTTGACCGAACCTGCTGGATTGTTACCCTCTAACTTACCTAAAATAATATTATTACGAACAGTGTTCCCCTCACCTGGAATACGCTGTAACCGGATCAAAGGGGTATTACCAATAATGTCAGCAATCGTCGGATAAAAAATATTAGAATTAGTCATCTAGGTTTGCTCTTTCATCTAGGTTTACTCTTTATAGTGAAGTCTGCCCAATATAGTGAGGGCTACACAAAACTGCGAATTGATTCATTGATGCTAAGTATCTAAACATCATAACTAAAAAAGGCAGAATGCTGAGGTCTATTTTATACACCTACTCACATCCTGCCTAAAGTGCCTACCAATTTATTTTAAAAATTCATATCCCCTACGAAGTCATTAATCCCTAGACCGAGAGCGAACCGACCTCGAAGCAGGAGGAGATTCTGGAAGTTCAAAAGTAATCCCCGAATCAGTTATTTTGACGATTGTCTTCATGCCAATACCTTTTACACGGCTACTTAAGTCCTCTGGACTTTGAAAAGCTCCGCGCTTTTCTCGCTCAGCAATAATAGCCCGAGCTTTTGCAGGACCAACACCCTTTACATTTTGTAAAACTTCCTGCGTCGCTGAATTAATACTCACAGCAAAAACAGGTGACTGAAATAATAAAGCCCCACTGATAGCTAAAGCTAATAAACCTTTCGTTAAACTACTACCTTTCAAACCAATTCTTGAAAATCGCATAAATCCTCCATAATAAAAATTCATAGCAAATGCTATGAACTGTCCATAACGGAAGGAATTAAAGTATGTTGACGGGCGTTGTCTAAATCAGGCTTGGACTGCCAGAAAGTCTGTGTTATCTGATAACCACTGCATGTATTTTCCTACACCTTCTTCTACAGTGTGAAATGGCTGTGCATAGCCAACTGCTCTTAAACGCTCTAAACTGGCTTGCGTAAAAGATTGATACTTACCCTTTAAAGCCTCAGGAAAATCGATATACCGAATTGCCCCCTGGGAAACAAGCTGCGCAGGGCTTTGATCCTGATAATCCAGCGCTCCAATGCCGCCAAGCCCATTAATGACTGAACTGGCTACATCATTAAAAGTTTGTGCGCGGCCACTACCCAAGTTAAAAATTCCACTAAGTTCAGGCCGGTCTAAAAAAAATAGATTCACCTGCACGACGTCATCAATATAAACAAAGTCACGCTTTTGCTCACCCGCTTCATAACCATCATAGCCTCCAAATAACTGCACCGCACCTGATTGCTTATATTGATGAAAATGATGAAAGGCAACTGAGGCCATCCGACCTTTATGTGATTCCTTAGGTCCATATACATTGAAATAGCGAAAACCAACCACTTGGCTAGTCAGTGATTTTTCTGCAAAACGTCGGCGTAATACTTGGTCAAATAAAAACTTCGAATAACCGTAAATATTGAGAGGTTTTTCAAAGGCACGGTCTTCACTAAACACTTGGGAACCACCATAAGTTGCAGCGGAAGATGCATACAGTAATGGAACTTTTTGCGCAGTACAAATATCCAACACATCACAGGTATAACGAAAGTTATTAGCCATCATAAAGCGCCCATCCATCTCCATCGTGTCAGAGCAAGCGCCTTCATGCAATACCCCAGCAATCTGCCCTAAAAAACCACCTCGGAACTTCGCTAAAAACTCATCTTGGTCCAAGTAATCTGTGATCTCTAAATCAACTAAATTACGATACTTGTGGTAATCGCGTAATTGATCCACAACAATGATGTCTTTCTCGCCACGCTCGTTCAAAGCCGCCACGAGATTGGCGCCTACAAAACCAGCAGCACCAGTCACAATATATCTCATAACAATTCTTCCCAAGAAACAGTTGCAGTACCTAGCTTTCCAACTACAATACCGCCAGCACGATTAGCAAGGGCCATTGCACGGTGCGCATCCCACCCCGAGGCTAGCGCAACCGCTAGTGTACTAATCACCGTATCACCAGCTCCTGAAACGTCAAAAACTTCCCTCGCCTGCGCCAAGACGTGAGTTACCCCACCTTGCTCAAAAAGGGACATCCCCTCTTCAGATCGAGTTAATAAAATCGCTTCTACAGCTAAAGCAACTCTTAAATCTTCCACCTTCCGCGCCAAATCGTCTTCGTTTTGCCATCTTCCAATGACTTGCCTTAGCTCACTCCGATTGGGAGTGATGATATTCGCCCGGCGATACTTACTGTAGTCACTGCCCTTGGGGTCTACTAAAACAATCTTACCAGCCAGCCTAGCAAGTTCAATCATCTGACTGATATGCTTTAATGCTCCCTTACCATAGTCCGAAAAAATAACCGCTTGCACCCGCGGCAACACCTCTTCAAAGCTGGCTAATTTTGCAGCTAACACCTGCTGATCGGGCTCTTGTTCAAAGTCTAAGCGGATTAATTGCTGTTGCCTTGCTACTACCCGTAACTTCACAATCGTGGGCACACTGGAGTCAATCTGCAACAGACTATCGATACCGTCTTGATTTAATAAATGTCCTACTTGTCGCCCTGATTCGTCATCCCCAACTAGTCCGAGTAAAGCGACTTTTGCGCCTAATGAGGCAGCATTTCTAGCCACATTTGCAGCTCCCCCAAGGCGCTCATCCACCCGATTAATCTGAACAATAGGCACCGGCGCTTCAGGCGAAATACGCTGCGTATCCCCGAACCAATATCGATCCAACATCACGTCGCCTACAACTAAGATGGTCGTCGCACGAAACAACTCGATGTCGCTCTTTTGTAACTGAATGGTATTCATTGTTTTACTCTGCATGCGGCGACCTAGTTATGTCGACCAATCCCGTAATAAGTAAATCCTAGCTCAGCTAATGTGTGCGGCTCAAATAAATTCCGACCGTCAAAAATAATCGGATTTTTTAACTGTTTTTTTAATACGTCAAAGTCTGGACTTCGAAAAGCTTTCCACTCCGTCGCAATAATTAATGCATCAGCGCCTACTGTAGCATCCATCGGCTTATCAACCATGGTAATCTTTGATAATAAATGGGCTGATTCTTGAAAATCAAGTTCCAAAGCTTTGATGGCCTCTGGGGTTGCAACTGGGTCAAATGCGACGACTCGCGCACCCCGGCGCACTAACTCCTGAATAATGACTCGACTTGGCGCCTCTCGCATATCATCCGTATTCGGCTTAAAGGCTAAACCCCATAAAGCAAATTGATGATTACTCAAATCCTCACCAAAGCGCTTCACAATTTTTTTAATTAAGACCTTCTTCTGATCTTGATTGACGGACTCGACCGCCTGCAAGATTTGTAAATCTAAATGGAACTCCTGGGCAGTCCTAGATAAAGCTTGCACATCTTTTGGAAAACAAGATCCACCATAACCAGTCCCAGCATATAAAAACCCATACCCAATCCGGGAGTCCGAGCCAATTCCCTGCCGGACTGCTTCTATATCAGCACCAACCATATCGGCTAAATTGGCTAACTCATTCATGAAAGAAATCCGGGTTGCTAACATCGCATTCGCGGCATACTTGGTTAATTCAGCGCTCTTCACGTCCATATAAAAGGTCCGCTCGTGATGGCGATTAAAAGGGGCGTATAACTTTTTCATCATCGCCTTAGCCTTCTGGCCTGCAGCATCATCTGCCGTCCCAAGCACAATCCGGTCTGGGCGCATGAAGTCCTCAACCGCTGCACCTTCTTTCAAAAACTCTGGATTAGATACAACTGAAAACGATACATCAACTACCCCACGTCTAGTCAACTCTGCCGAGATCACATCTTTAACCTGCTGCGCGGTACCCACCGGAACTGTCGATTTATCAATCACTACCTTAAAGCCATTCATATACTTCGCAATATTCTTCGCTGCAGCCAATACATACTGTAAATCCGCAGAGCCATCTTCGTCTGGGGGTGTGCCAACTGCAATATATTGCAGTTCACCATGCTCAACACTCGCTTGGACATCGGTAGAAAATTGCAACCGACCTGCCTCGATATTGCGGGCAATCATCTCTTTTAAACCCGGTTCGTAAATCGGTACTCCACCTTGATTTAAGATGGCTATTTTTTGGGTGTCAACATCCAAACAAAATACCTCATTACCAAGTTCAGCTAAACATGCGCCAGTCACTAAACCAACATAACCACTTCCAATAATTGTGACTTTCAAAAATCTCTCCTAACTTTTACAACCAATAAAATACCCACACGACCAAGCGTTCATTAACATCGCTTAAAGCCCAGCCAACCCCTCGCTTCTTTTGGGGGAGTATACATCCCAATGATTACAACCTGGACACTGCCAGTAAAACCGCTTAGCCCGAAAACCACAACTACTACAGGTATATCTCGCTAGACTACTAGAACGTTTTTTGAGTAAGTCAACCGAGGCCTTTAAGTCCGTTGCCGATGATTGTGCTTCCTGTGTAATAGCTAGTTGATATTGCGCTTCAAAGCGCTTGGCGAGCACTGTTAGTGTTGGCGTCTTTAATAAAACTTGGGACATGAGCAGTTCAGCAGCTTCTGCTCCTTGAAGCCTCAAAACGTGTTTATAAACAATATCGAGTAACTCGCCCCAACCATGCTCAGGTAATTGTGCAACTAAGCGTTCAAGTCCAACAGACTCCTGTCCTAACTCTTGGTGAGCCAAAATCCATTGATCAGCCACTAAATGTAAAAACGCAGGGTATTTTTCTTCAATTAACTTCCAAGTAGTAATCGCCTCTTTGGGACGTTGTCCTAAAATATACACTTCACCACGTAAAATCGTGGCTCGAATATGCTCAGGTACTGCGATGAAAGCATGGTCTAAGGCCAGATGACTGGCAGCCAAATCTTGCCTTCGCATCGCCTCAAGAGCAATTTCACAATCAAATTGCGCAATCTGATCTTGGTAATCCTTTTTCTCTAGTTGAGCTAATTCAGATGCCGCGATGATCGCTTTACGCCAGTCTTTTTCGATCTGATACATCTCCAGCAGAGCCACTTTAGCAGGAATCAAATATCGGCCATCACCTACTTGATTTAAGCTTGCTTCGGCACGATCTAACATGCCTGCTCGTAAAAAATCACGGCCTAATTCATACCCAGCGTGAGCGCGATCACGCGCGGCAATGTCCTCCCGACCTACTAAATGTTGGTGTACCCGAATCGCTCGCTCGGTCTCCCCACGTCGACGAAATAAACTTCCTAAAGCAAAATGGAGTTCGGTGGTTTCAGGGTCTAATTTAGCAACCTCAACTAAGGCATCAATTGCTTTATCAGGTTGCTCATTGAGGAGTAAGTTCAGGCCTCTAAAAGTCGATCTTTGCTTTTTTTGTTGCGCAACATCGTCCTCCATATCCTCTAGGCGTTTTTCCCAACGCGCAGCTAGCCAGCCTAGACCAAATACAATCGGCAATACACCTAACCATTGAACCTCAATTTCCATCTTTACTGTGCCTTACGAGCGAAACGGTAAAAGGCTAGGCCCGCTAGCAATAAGCCTAATAAAAAAGCGCCAAGTAAAGGAATGATCAGTGGAACTTGTAAGGTTTGCCCTACAAACCAATTGAATTCTACTGGATGAGAATTCAGTAAGGCCATCATGAAAAATACTACAAAAAACCCAATCCGACTAGCAATCAGTAGGAATCGCCATACTAGATGCAAAATCGGCATCATTCACTTTGGCCATCTTTAACCGGCTTCGCCTTATAGTCAACCCGCTCCCGAAGTTCTTTCCCAGGCTTAAAATGAGGTACCTTTTTTTCTGGAATTAATACCTGTTCCCCAGATTTCGGGTTCCGACCAACCCGCGCTGGTCGCTGATGCAATACAAAGCTACCAACCCCACGAAGCTCAATTCGCTTACCCTTTGACAAAGAACTCGTCATCGTGTCAAGCAAAGTTTTAACCGCTAACTCAACATCCTTTGGCAATAGCTGAGGAAACTGCTCAGCCAATAAATCAACTAACTCCGATCTAGTAATAGATGTCTCTACTAACTGAGATGTGGGTGTCGAAGAAGCAGAGTCTGTCATACGTTTAGTCCTGAATAAAAACAACATCACTGCCTAAGGCAGTGATGTGTTGGCTGATTACCCTTGATTATCGAATTTTGCTTTTAACAAGGCACCTAAATTCGTTGTACCTGAACTAGCATCAGTTTGTAACTTACTCATAGCCTGCTGCTGATCAGCGCTATCTTTGGCTTTAATCGACAAATTAATACTGCGTGATTTACGGTCAACATTAATAATCATCGCAGAAATCGAGTCACCCTCTTTTAATATATTACGCGCATCCTCAACCCGATCCGTTGAGATTTCCGATGCCCGAATATACGCCTCGACTTCGTCTGCCAAATGCACAGTCGCACCCTTAGCATCGACAGTTTTAATCGTCCCTGTCACTAGCGCACCCTTGTCGTTCGCTGCTGTGTAGTTATTAAATGGATCGCCAGAGAGCTGCTTAATTCCTAAAGAAATCCGCTCTTTTTCCACATCAATAGCAAGGACAACTGTATCAATCTCATCACCTTTCTTGAACTTCTTCACAGCTTCTTCGCCAGCTTCATTCCAAGAAATATCCGACAAATGCACCAACCCATCAATGCCGCCGTCCAGCCCAATAAAGACACCAAAGTCTGTAATCGACTTGATTGCACCAGATAATTTATCGCCTTTATTATGGGTTCTAGCAAACTCATCCCATGGATTCGTCTTGCACTGCTTCATTCCAAGACTGATGCGACGCTTGTCTTCGTCAATATCTAAAACCATGACTTCAACATCTAAACCTAATTGCACCGCTTTACCAGGAGCAATATTTTTGTTGGTCCAGTCCATCTCAGAAACGTGCACTAAACCTTCAATACCCGACTCGATCTCAACAAACGCACCGTAATCAGTTAAGTTGGTGACTTTACCAAATAAACGCGTATTGGGTGGATAACGTCTGCCAATACCAACCCAAGGATCATCACCTAATTGCTTGATACCTAATGAAACACGGTTTTTGTCCTGGTCGTAACGTAGAATTTTTGCCGTTACTTCTTGTCCAACTGTGAGAACCTCACTCGGGTGTCTCACGCGACGCCAAGCTAAGTCAGTGATGTGTAACAAACCATCAATCCCACCTAAATCAACAAACGCTCCGTAATCAGTAATGTTCTTGATAATCCCTTGAACAACAGTACCTTCTTTAAGGTTTTCCATTAACTTCTGACGCTCTTCTCCTTGACTTGCCTCAACCACTGCTCGTCTAGATAAAACAACGTTATTTCTTTTACGGTCTAATTTAATAACCTTAAAGTCCATCGTCTTACCTTCAAATGGCGATGTGTCTTTAATGGGGCGAGTATCCAATAAGGATCCAGGTAAAAAAGCCCGAATACCATTCACCATAACAGTCAGACCACCTTTAACCTTACCAGTAACGGCTCCAGTGACAATCTCTCCTTGTTCTAGAGCTTTTTCTAGATTCATCCAAGAAGCCAGACGCTTGGCCTTGTCACGGGATAATATCGTGTCACCGTAACCATTTTCTAAGGCGTCAATCGCCACAGAAACAAAATCACCCGGTTGAACGTCTATTTCACCTTGATCATTGTGGAATTCTTCCACGGGAATAAATGCTTCAGACTTTAAGCCTGCATTTACAACTACAAAATTATGGTCAATACGGACCACTTCAGCAGAGATCACCTGCCCAGATTTCATATTAGATCGGGCTAGAGACTCTTCAAATAGGGCTGCAAAAGATTCGGACATGAATTTCACTTATCTAGTTGGCATTGCCAACGGGTTAGGTTGTAAATCCCTTCTTGTGGCGCATTAATGAACCTAAAATAGGCGCACCAGGATTCAAAAAGGGGCTTTTAATACTTCTTTAATATTTGTTACCGCTGTAATACTTGTGTTACTACTTGTGTTACTACTTGTGTTATTGCTTGTGTTATTACTTGTGTTGCTACTATCAACCTACTAGCACTGACTGACTGCACTAACTGACTGTACTGACTTACTGCGCCAACTTATACCAAGTTAAGATGGTTTGAACCGCCTCTTCTATACCCATCTCACTCGTGTCAAGCATAAAGGCATCTGCCGTTTTTATTAGTGGAGCTGTTTGGCGCGATGTATCTAAGCCATCACGATCTACTAAATCTTTCGTCAGAAGATCTATGTTAGCAGAAATTCCTTTGGATATCAATTGTTTATGTCTTCTTTGTGCACGAATTTCCACACGCGCTGTTAAAAACACCTTTAACTTCGCCTGCGGGAAGATCACCGTAGACATATCCCGGCCATCAGCAACTAATCCCGGAGCCTGTAAAAAACTCCGTTGCAAGGCAAGTAGAGCCTGCCTTACTAAGGGTTGCGCACCCACTGCAGACGCTCTCTTACCCATTTCTTCAGTCCGAATCGCCGCACTAACCTCTTGTCCATCTAAGTAAATCAGATCTGTATCAAAACGAATCTGTAATCGGCTCGTCACCGCACCCAACCGAATGCCATCAGTTAAGTCAATACCTTGCCAAAGACTAGCTAAGCCAACCAAGCGATATAAAGCCCCGCTATCTAAGTAATGAAACCCCAAACGCTTAGCAACTAGTTGAGCAACTGAACCCTTGCCTGAAGCAGAAGGGCCATCAATAGCAATAACCGGCAACTGGTGATGATTAAGCAAGTCTTGACTATCGAAAACCACTATTGCTCCAGCGTAGGTGATTGCCCAATTAAGGCTAAGAATTCTGAAAAATAATTTGGGAAAGTCTTGCCAACACAGTCTGGATCATTAATTAAAACCGGCAATGGCCCAAAAGCCGCTAAGGAAAAACACATTGCCATACGGTGATCGTCATACGTATCTACCCCAGCAACAGGGGATTGCCACTCAGTTGGAGCTTGCACCACTATAAAATCATCGCCCGACTCGACTAGCGCACCAAATTTACGTAATTCGGTTTGCATCGCTAAGATACGATCCGTCTCTTTCACTTTCCAACTGGCAATCCCAGTTAAACGCGTTTTACCACTAGCAAAAAGGCCCAATACAGCTAAGGTCATCGCCGCATCTGGAATAGCCGTGCAATCTAAATCAATGCCCTGCAATTGGCCATCGGGATGATCAATGCCACGGACCTCAATCCAATCATTACCTTGCGTAATATTGGCCCCCATCATGGATAAGGCCTTGGCAAAAGCCATATCCCCTTGAATACTATCTCGGCCGACTCCTCGTAAAGTCAATGGACCGCCACCTAAAGCACCTGCGGCTAAAAAATAAGATGCCGATGATGCGTCCCCTTCAACCCAATAATCCCCGGGAGAGACATAGGGGCTAATCATCCCCGGGGCAAGCGGGGGAATAGTAAAAGTTTGCCATGCGTCGTTCTTTACCGCCACACCAAAATGCTGCAATAAATTCAATGTGATGTCTATATACGGTTTGGAAATAAGCTCACCGACTACTGTAATCTGAATCGGCTTGGTCGAACGCGTTAATGGTAATGCCATCAATAAGGCTGTCAAAAACTGACTCGATACATCGCCACGCACCCGCACCGGCTCCTCTAACTGAATTAATCCCCGATGAATTTGAATCGGCGGATAACCCTCCTGTCCCAGATAATCAATGCGAGCCCCAATCGCTAACAAACCATCCACCAAATCTTTAATCGGACGCTCATGCATGCGAGCCACACCATGCAAATGGTACTCACCACCCAAAATCGCTAGAGCAGCAGTCAGCGGCCGAATTGCCGTGCCAGCATTGCCCATCATTAAATCCGCCTGCGATTGCAGAAAAGTGCCATCGCCACCTGCAACGACAAGAACCTCATTCTGAACATCGAAGCTCTTTGAACGATGCGTATGTAATTGCACCCCTAAACGTTCGAGTGCCATACGCATTACTCGGGTGTCATCAGCATCTAATAAGCCATGTAACTGAGTCGAACCTTGCGCAAGCGCACTTAACAATAAAACCCGATTCGAAATACTTTTAGATCCGGGCAAAACAACTTCTCCACGGGCTACTTTAGTAGGTAATAATTGCATGAACTTGCTCGACATTGCTAAGCCTGCCAGCGATTACGAGAAATGCTAGCAAGCGTAAATAATTGCTCAAGTGTGACGCGATCTTCAGCCACAATTGACTCTTTCAAATGACTAACAATCTGTAAATATGTGTCTAATTCTTGCAAAATAGCGGTTCGATTTGCTAGGGTGATGTCGCACCACATTTCTGGACTAGAGGCAGCAATCCGCGTAAAGTCTCTAAAGCCTGCTCCTGCATGCGTAAATTTTTTATCGGCGTCATCTGCATTAGCAACTTGTAACATCAATGCATAAGAAAGCAAATGCGGCAAATGAGAAACTGTCGCAAAAATATGATCGTGCTCTAGCGCTGACATCTTAAAAATCAATGATCCTAAACGATGCCAAAACTCTTCTATCAAGTTGACGACGTCAAGCCGATTCTCTGGGATTGGACAAATCATTACTTGTCGATCTACAAATAAATCTTTGCGCGCAGCTAATGCCCCGTGCTGTGCACCACCAGCAATTGGATGGCAAGCTACGAATTGATTAACCTGCTCACCAAGTGCGGCTTTAGCTGAGGCAATCACATCAGACTTGGTACTGCCAACATCAATCACAATAGTCTGCTCACGAAGGTGCGGCAAAATCTGCACAAGTATAGTCTGCGTCTGTGCTACTGGCACAGATAAAATAATTAGATCAGACTGGGTACATAATGTGGCCAGTTCAACAACCTCATCAATCGCTCCGATTTGCTTGGCTTGATCAAGATTTTTTTGGGTTCGCCCAAAACCAATAACCCGCTCCACCAGACCCCCACTTTTCATGGCTAAACCTAATGAGCCGCCAATCAAACCAACACCAATTAAACCAGCTGTGCGAAACATGACAGATTTAGCAGAAGTCAACGAAGTGGTGTTCAACAAAATAAACTTTCGTGGTTTTTTATTTGTATTTGATAATAGTTGTTTGGTAATTTACATGGCATTACGCATGCGGATGAAGTGGCGCTAAAGATTTTTCAAGAGCACTTAAAAATGCCGCGTTTTCTGCAGGCAATCCAATGGAAACCCGCAACCACTTTGGTAAGCCATAATTAGCCACAGGCCGAACAATCACCCCTTGCTTTAATAAGGCTAAATTGACTCTGGCTCCAGCTCCATCATCTGCGCCAACTTGCACCAAGATAAAGTTGCCAGAGGATGGCAAATAGTGCAGCCCCATCTGAGTAAAGGCTGTGGTTAATTGCTGATACCCCTGCCGATTCAAAGTGGCTCCTTGATCTAAAAATTCCTGATCAAACAGCGCTGCAATGGCAGCAGCCTGCGCTAATGTGTTGACATTAAAGGGTTGCCGAATTCGGTTTAGTAAATCAGTTAGCTCTGGCTGTGCCACACTATAGCCAAGCCGTAGACCTGCCAAACCATAGGCTTTAGAAAAGCTTCTAGAAACGAGTAAATGAGGATACTGGCGAACCATCGCAATCGCATCATACTGCTGATCAGCTGGTAAGTATTCGTTATAAGCTTCGTCTAAAACAACGACTATATGCTGGGGAACTGCTCCTAAAAAATCAGCAATTTCTTTGCCAGTTAAAAAACTACCCGTTGGATTATTCGGGTTGGCTACAAAAATTAATTTCGTCTTTGACGTAATGGCAGCTAACATACCATTTAAATCATGCCCAAGATCTGTTGGCTTAGCATTAATCTCAACGGCTTTAGCGCCAACAGCTTGGGTTGCCAAAGGATATAC
>Ga0114958_10001706_pt1 | contig 16991 bp, 13 predicted proteins | sample C_130208_EF_Meta_FD_89577 | JGI IMG/M metagenome (GOLD analysis project Ga0114958, IMG submission 89577) | Freshwater microbial communities from Lake Croche, Canada to study carbon cycling - C_130208_EF_MetaG | ecosystem: Environmental > Aquatic > Freshwater > Lake | place: Lake Croche, Canada...
AATGGTAATCATGGACGCGGTGCTACCACCAATATCTGCGATTGGGATAGTGCGTTGCTTGCCTTGGAAATAGCAAAGAAGCATTCACGCAGTATCATTTGCGAAAGATTTATTACCGGTCATGACTTCAGATTACTTGTGATCAATTATAAATTTATATGTGCTGCAAGACGCACCCCTGCCTGTGTTACAGGAAATGGGACAAGTACCTTACAGGAACTCATTGATGAGGTGAATGCCGATCCTCGTCGTGGATTTGGTCACGAAAAGGTATTGACACAAATTAAAGTGGATGAAGTCACGGAGAAAATTTTATCTGATAAGGGACTTACGTTGGAAAGTATTCTTCCCGACCACGAAATCCTTTTTCTTAAGCCAACAGCAAATTTAAGCACCGGCGGTACATCTACCGATGTCACTGAATATGTGCATCCCAATAATATATTCTTAGCCGAACGAATTGCACGCATCATCGGTCTTGATATTTGTGGAATTGATATTATGGCGAGTGATTTGTCAACGCCTTTAGAAGAAAATGGAGGCGCTATTTTGGAAGTGAATGCTGCGCCAGGATTTAGGATGCATATTGATCCTAGTGAAGGATTAGCGCGTAATGTTGCAGAGCCTGTCATCGATATGCTCTATCCTCCGGGAAGCTCAGCCCGTATCCCAATTATTGCCGTTAGTGGAACGAATGGTAAAACAACCACGACACGTCTAATGGCCCATCTTGTCAAAAGTATGGGACATAAAGTAGGCTTCACAACGAGCGATGGAATCTATATCCAGAATCTGATGATGATGAAAGGTGATTGCACTGGACCTGTGAGTGCAGAATTTGTATTGAAAGATCCAACAGTAGACTTTGCCGTACTTGAATGTGCAAGAGGCGGCATATTACGCGCTGGACTTGGATTTCATAAATGCGATATCGGTATTATCACTAATATTAGTGCCGATCATTTGGGGCTTGGAGGTATTGATACGGTAGAGCAACTTGCACGAGTGAAAGCAGTGGTTGTTCAAAGCGTTGTGCCTTCTGGTTATGCGATTTTAAATGCGGATGATGATTTAGTCTATGGGATGCGTGAGGGTCTTGCATGTCATGTAGCCCTTTTTAGCATGGATCCAAAGAGCAAGCGAATCAAAGAACATTGCGGGAAAAATGGTGTAGCCGCGGTATACGATGAGAAAACGGATATGATTTATATTCAAAAGGGTGCCTGGAAAATACAGATTGAGTATGCCCATCAGATTCCATTGACTCAAAGCGGTCGAGCTCTTTTTAATGTATTGAATATTATGCCAGCAGTATTAGCGGGCTACTTGCGAGGCTTTAGTGTGGTGGATATCAAACAGTCACTGAACACATTTATTCCTAGTCCGGCTCAAACTCCGGGCCGCATGAATTTATTTCAATTTAAACAGTTTCAAGTGCTGGCCGATTATGCGCACAATCCAGCTGGATTCGGCGTATTAAAAGCATATGTTGACAAGGTAGACGCAACGAAAAAAATAGGCATTATTGCAGGTACGGGCGATCGCCGTGATGAAGACATTCGGGAATTAGGCGAAATGGCTGCAACTATGTTTGATGAAATCATCATCCGTCAAGATAAGCATCTTCGTGGACGCACTGTTGAGAATATTGTAGAGTTGCTAAAGGAAGGAATTATTCGTGTTAAGAAAGATATGATTGTGCATGTTATCCTGAAGGAATTGGAAGCAATAGATTTCGCATTGAAGAGTGCACCAAAGGATTCGTTTATTGTCATCTGCAGTGATGTGGTAACGGATGCCTTATCATATATTCAAAAACTAAAAAATGAGGAAGATACCCATTGATTGATCAAAGAAAAATCAACAAGCTATTGCTAGTGAAGATGTAGAATAAGAGATTGTATGTAAACAATCTTGGATAGTGTAAAAAATCCTGCGTATTTTTAAGTATAAAATAATACGCAGGATTAGAGAATAGCATGAGTAGAAATAAGTGGTTGAAAAAGGCAGCAAGCCTTTAGTCAATATTTATCCTTTCAATTGTTCCAGCAGGAATCCTTCTAATTCGGCATAGGTAATAGGGATACCTTTTATTTTATTATATCCTTTGGCATCCACTAAAAATTCACTTCGGATGATTGTAATCAATTGACCATTATTAATTTCTGGAATAATCACTTTCTTAAATCGTTTCAAGATGTCACCGAGATTTTTAGGAAATGGATTGATATAACGCAGATGACAATGTGAAATCTTATGCCCGTCTTTGATTAGTTGCTGAACAACAGTGGCAATAACACCAGATGTTGAACCCCAGCCAAGTACAAGCAAGTCGCCTTCTTCGGCACCTAAATTCAAATGCTGCAGAGGAATGTAATCAGCTATTTTGTCAACCTTGGCCTGTCGTGTTTTAATCATGAATTCATGGTTGTCAGGTTCATAATTTACATTGCCAGTTTTGTCTTGCTTTTCCAATCCGCCGATACGATGCTCCATTCCGGCTGCTCCAGGAATAGTCCAAGGTCTTACCAGTTTCTCGTTGCGTTTGTACGGTAAAAATTTGTCTTCGCCTTCATCTAACGTTGTTTTAAATTGAATATCAATATCTGCCAAATCAGATGCCTTAGGAAACTTCCATGGTTCAGCGCCATTAGCGATATAGCCATCACTTAAGAATATAACTGGTGTCATGTGTTGCAATGAAATACGCGCCGCTTCGATTACGGCATCAAAACAATCAGTGGGGGTACTTGCAGAAATAATTGGAATTGGGCATTCCCCATTGCGTCCATAATATGCCTGCATTAAATCGCTTTGTTCAGTCTTGGTTGGAAGGCCTGTTGAAGGTCCACCACGTTGAATATTGATAATTAATAAAGGTATTTCAAGCATCATCGCAAGTCCCATGGCTTCTGCTTTCAGCGCCATGCCGGGGCCTGAGGTTGTTGTTACGCCGAATGATCCGCCATAAGAAGCACCTATCGCTGATGTAATCGATGCAATTTCATCTTCAGCCTGAAAGGTGACAACATTATAATTTTTGTATTTACTTAATTCATGAAGGATGTCTGATGCAGGTGTGATAGGGTAAGACCCTAAGAACAAAGGCAGTTTGCTTTTTTGCGCAACAGCGACTAATCCTAAGGCAACAGCACTATTGCCAGTGATGCTTCGGTACACACCAGGTTCAACTTTAGCTTTAGCTACAGTATAGCGAGAGGTAAAGGTTTCTGTGGTATCACCGAAGTTATATCCGGCTTTCAACGCACTGATATTACATTCAAGAATGTCTGGTTTTTTGCCAAATTTTTCATGCAGGAATTGAATCGTATTATCCATACTTCGATCATACATCCAATATAAAAAACCAAGGACAAACATATTCTTAGCTCGATCTTTTTCTTTTACGCCTAAGGTTGTGTTTTCTTTTAAGGCTTCTCGGGTAAGTTTGGTTACATCTATTTTATACACTGTATAGCCATCCAACGACGTGTCTTCTAGTGGATTAACGCCTTCTGGATAGTTGGCCAAACGTAAGTTTTTTGAATCAAATCCATCCGTATTTAGAATGATGATACCGCCTTTTTTTATTGCGGTCAAATTAACTTTCAACGCAGCCGCATTCATTGCTACCAACACATCGCAATCATCACCTGGTGTAAATACCGCATCTGAAGAGAAATGTAATTGGTATCCACTCACACCCGGTAGCGTTCCGATTGGGGCTCTGATTTCGGCAGGGAAGTCAGGAAATGTGGAGATGTCATTTCCACGCAAAGCAGAGTTGTTTGTAAACTGGGTTCCAGTCAACTGAATGCCATCACCACTATCACCTGCAAATTTTATTACGACATGTGCTAATTCTTGTATAGGATCGCTCATGAGCGCAAAGGTAAAGATTTACCTCATGCAGATGCAAGAATAATTTGAAGTAAAAAAATAAAACGATTGATTACAGACAAGATTGTCTGTAATGCCTGAATGTCAATAGCAGATTGAACAGAAAAAAGTTAGGATATTAGCACATTAACTGTGCCATTGTTTTACCGATGTCAGCCGGACTATCAACCACATGAATACCGCATTCGCGCATGATGCGCATCTTAGCAGCGGCCGTATCATCATCACCGCCAACGATAGCACCTGCGTGACCCATACGGCGTCCTGGAGGGGCTGTTTGTCCGGCAATAAACCCGACAACTGGTTTGCGCATATTGTCTTTCAACCAATAGGCTGCTTCAGCTTCCATACCACCGCCGATTTCGCCAATCATGATGATACCTTTAGTTTCTGGGTCGTTCATAAGAAGTTCAACAGCTTCCTTAGTGGTTGTTCCAATGATAGGGTCTCCACCGATTCCGATAGCCGTAGTGATACCCATACCCGCTTTTACAACCTGATCAGCGGCTTCATACGTCAATGTGCCTGATTTTGAAACAATACCAATAGGTCCTTTTTTGAAAATGAAACCTGGCATGATACCAACTTTCGCTTCGTCAGAGGTTAAAACACCTGGGCAGTTAGGGCCGATAAGACGAGTTTCTTTTCCTTTGAGATATTCTTTTGCGACGACCATATCAGACACCGGAATGCCTTCTGTGATACATACGATGACTTTAATACCGGCTTCTGCAGCTTCCATAATGGCATCAGCGCCAAAGGCAGGTGGAACAAAGATGATAGATACATCGGCACCTGTCTGGGCCACCGCGTCTACAACCGTATTAAATACGGGTCTTTCGAGATGTGTGCTGCCTCCTTTGCCTGGCGTGACACCACCAACCACATTGGTACCATATTCAATCATTTGAGAGGCATGAAAAGTGCCTTCTGTTCCGGTGAAGCCTTGTACAATCACCTTGCTGTCTTTGTTTACTAAAACGCCCATGAAGTAAGTTTTTAATTGAAGTTGCAAATGTATAGAAGAAAACAGTAAAAAGGAAAAGTTGTTTTATAGGAAACAACAGCCACATTTTTCAATAAATAAAAAGACACGCTGCGTGAGTGCCTTGTCAACAACGTTATATACTGCGCGCTTATTGGGTAAGAGTTATTAATAGACCTGCTTTTGGGAATGTTTTTTTTGAATGGATGCAGTCAGAAGCGAATAGATAGTTTTATAATCATCGTGCGTCTCAAGTAATTCAATATGTTTGGCTATTGTACCATTATCATTTCGAATCGCGGGGCCGGTTTGTAATTTATCAGGAGAGGTATAGGTTAGTTTTTCAACCGTATTTTCAATTAACGGAATTAAGAGGCTAAAGGGTATTCCTTCTTGTTGAAGGATATCCTGACCAATTGTGAACATATGATTCGCAAAATTATTGGCAAATACAGCAGCTAAATGAGCAGTCAGTTTTTGCTCATCGGAAAGATGATACACAGTGGTGCTAATACATGCGGCCAAGTGCTTTACTTTTTCCAAGGTTTCATTATTAGTGGCGTTAATGATCAATGGGATATTACTGCGTTCAGGCAAATGATTTTTATTGATCGAATACATACACCATATACACCCTAAATTAGGTGAGGCACCAGTTAGGTCGTTCAATGTAATTGAGCCTGCAGTATGCAAAAGAAATTTATTCTTGAAATTAGTTTGTACTAAAAGCGCTTTAAGAACATCATCTTTTACGGCGAAAATACAGAGTTCGGCCTGATCGCTTAATGCTTGTATGTCGATAGAATACGCACAATTGAACGTCGCCGCTAATGACTCGGCGTTTTTATGTGTAGGGGAAATAATCTGCACGATTGTATGCCCACCCTCGAAAAATTTTGTAGCAAAAAAGGTAGCAATGTTCCCGGATCCAATAATGGCAATATTCATGGGGTAAACTTACAAAAAAATACAGCTAATTGGTAAAGGCAATCATAAAATGGCATTCTTAGAATGATTACTTGCTTTCCATTTTAATAACCGGAATTAACATTTCTTCCAGCGATACGCCGCCGTGTTGAAAGGTATTGCGGAAATAATTAGCGAAGTGGTTGTAGTTATTCGGATAACAGAGATAGCCATCATTCTTAGCGAAGATGAAACTCGAATTGAAATTGGGTTTAGGCAACCCGATATCATGCGGTTCTCGAAATGCAAGCACAGCCTTTCCATCATAATTGAGATTCCGTCCGTGCTTGTATCGAATATTAGATGTCGTTTGCTTATCGCCAATGACCTTGCTAGCTGTTTTTACCTGCACACTGCCATGGTCTGTGGTGACAACGAGTTTGATATTTTTATCGGCCACTTTTTTCAATGCATGGAATAACGGAGAATGCTCAAACCAACTATTGGTGAGCGATCGATAAGAGACCTCGTCATTGGCAAGTTCTTTCAAAACTTCCATTTCTGTACGTGCGTGTGAAAGCATATCAACAAAATTATACACGATGATATTGATATCATTATGCAATAAGTTTTGGATATTATTGACCAGTTGTTCGCCGTGGTCATGATTCGTAACTTTCGTGTATGAGAATTTTAGATCTTTTAAGCCACGTCTCCTTAGTTGGTCATCGAAGAACATTTCTTCATATAAATTTTTACCACCATCTTCATCATCATTTTTCCATTCGATAGGGTAGTTCTTTTCGATATCAACCGGCATCATTCCTGAGAAAATTGAGTTTCTGCTATACTGTGTGCTCGTAGGCAAAATAGCACAGAACACATCTTCCTCGGTGATTCTAAAAAGTTCGGAAAATTTGGCTTGTATGGTTTTCCATTGATCCCAACGCAAATTATCAATCAACACAAAGAAGGTCGGTTTGCCTTTTTCAAGTGTTGGAAATAGATGGTGCTTCATTAAGGTATGACTCATGACTGGCGCGCTTTCATTGCCAGCTTTGATCCATTTCATGTAGTTCTTATCGACAAATTTGCAAAACTCATTATTGGCTTCCTCTTTTTGGGAACTGAAAATCTCCAACATCTCTGGACTATCCGATTTTTGCATTTCCAATTCCCAATACACCAATTTTTTATACAAGTCGCACCACTCCTTATAGTCTGGATTTGAATTCAAGGCAAGAAATAAATTGCGAAATTCTTGTTGATAGTTTTGCGTTGTTTTTTCACTGACTAATGTCTTCGAATCGATGATTTTTTTTAGTGTGAGCAGAATCTGATTTGGATTCACTGGCTTAATTAAGTAATCTGTGATTTGCGCGCCAATAGCGTCTTCCATGATATTCTCGGCTTCATTTTTGGTCACCATTACCACGGGCAGGTTGACATTATATTCTTTGATTTGTGAAAGTGTTTCAAGGCCTGTCATGCCTGGCATACTTTCGTCGAGCAACACGACATCGATATGATTGGCTTTTAGGTATTCAAGTCCGTCATAGCCGTTTGAAAAGGTTTCTACATTGTAGCCTTTATTTTCAAGAAACATTATCTGTGATTTCAATGAATCCATTTCGTCATCTATCCAAAGAATTTTTGTCGTCATAATCATTTGTTTTAGTCAAATTGAATGTTGAGTCATAGTAACGGCACAAGGTATAAAATATTGCTCAGCTAACGTATGTAAGCTTCGTGTTGTGATAATTTTAAGAAAATTGAAGTGCGCACGATGCGTTCATGTGAGCTTGGCGAATTGGAAGCATCTATAGAATAAGGCAGTCTATGTGCGAATTGCAATCAATTCAATTGGCATAAAATATCAAATCTAAGCGATGTCTTTATCCTATTCATTAATTACGGTCAACGATTTTCCGCTTCAATTCAATACTTTTACATCCTAAACTGAATGTATTGCGTAAAATTATCAATGATCCTGTTCATGGATTTATCACCATCGATGATGCGTTGATTTTTCAACTTATTTCACATCCTTATTATCAGCGACTGCGCAGAATCAAACAAATGGCGCTTGCCTATTTGGTCTATCCGGGCGCGGTGCATACAAGATTGCATCATTCGTTAGGGGCTTATCATCTGATGCATAACGCGATTACAGAATTGCGACAAAAAGGAACCTCGATTACTGCCGCCGAGGAACAAGGAGCCAAAGTGGCTATTTTGTTGCATGATATTGGCCACGGGCCTTTTTCGCACGCACTCGAACATACCTTGGTGGATGTGAACCATGAACAACTATCCTTGTTAATCATGGAAAAACTTAATTTGGAAATGGATGGTAAATTAGAGTTAGCGATTCAGATATTTACGGGAAGCTATTCGAAAAAATTTCTGCACCAACTGGTCAGCAGTCAGTTAGATGTCGATCGATTAGATTATCTCGCACGGGACAGCTTTTTTACTGGTGTCTCAGAAGGTGTAATCGGTTATGATCGCATTATAAAAATGTTGCATGTTATTGACGATGAGCTTGTTGTTGAAGAAAAAGGGATCCATTCGATTGAAAAATTTCTGATAGCGAGACGACTTATGTATTGGCAAGTTTATTTACATAAGACCGTCTTAAGTTCTGAATTAATGCTCGTTGTTATATTAAAAAGAGCGAGAGAATTGGCAAGTGAAGGACATGTATTATTTGCCACCCCATCTCTGCACTATTTCTTACAGCATTCATATTCGTTTGGTGATTTTCAAACAAACAATCAATGTCTTGAAACGTTTCTTAAGTTAGATGATTTTGATATTGTGGCTTCGATTAAGGTTTGGGCAGAGCACGAAGACATGGTGTTGTCTGATTTATGCACGCGGCTTTCCAACCGTGAATTATTTAAGATAAAATTTTTGACGAATGAAACACCGATCGAGGTTGAATCGCTAAGGCAGCACGTAAAAGAAGCTAATCAATTGACAGACGCTGAATTGAAGTATTATTTTGTCGAAGATATGACATCAAATAGCACTTATAATGCAGGCGTAGAAAATATTCGAATCGCCTTCAAATCGGGCGAGATGAAAGAAATATCAGAGGTTGAAAACACCTTAATTGGTGCGGGGCTTTTGGTAGCGATAAAAAAGCCTTACATTTGTTTTTTAAGAAATTAATAGAGAAAATATGAAGTTTACGGCTCAGCAGATAGCCACTTTGGTGCAAGGTCGAATAGAGGGTGATGCGCAGACAAATGTTCAGTCTTTTTCAAAAATTGAGGAAAGTAAAGATGGCGATTTATGTTTCTTAGCCAACGCAAAATATGAAGAGTATCTGTATTCTTCTGAAGCGAGTGTGGTTATTGTGAATGAGTCGTTGAGCTTGCGACACGAAGTAAAGCCAACGTTGATACGTGTTCAAGACGCGTATGCGGCCTTCGCTATTCTTCTCCAAACCTATCAGGAGTTGACAGCCAAACAGGCCAAGAGTGGAAAAGAAGAAATGTCTGTGGTACATCCATCGTCAAATGTAGATGAAACGGCGTATATCGGATCTTTTGCGTATATAGGAGAAGGTGCCACAATTGGAAAATTATCTCAAATTTATCCGCATTGCTTTATCGGTGAACAGGTTTCCATAGGTGAAAATACCATCCTGTATCCTGGAGTGACAGTTTACAAAGGTTGTGTTATCGGAGCGAATTGTATAATTCACGCTGGAACAGTGATTGGTAGTGATGGATTTGGTTTTGCCCCAGCGAATGGGAGCTTTAAAAAAATACCACAAATTGGAAATGTCGTAGTTGAAGATGATGTAGAAATAGGTGCCAATTGCACCATAGATAGGGCCACAATGGGTTCGACACGAATCCGAAAAGGGGTGAAACTTGATAATCTGATTCAAGTTGCTCATAACGTTGAGATTGGAGAGAGCACTGTTGTCGCTTCACAAGCGGGTATTTCCGGGAGCGCAAAAATTGGCAAGCAGGTGATGATAGGTGGACAAGCAGGTATTGTGGGGCACATATCGATTGCGGATGGAAGTAAAATTAATGCCCAAAGTGGTGTGGCGAAGGAAATAATCCAACCGAATACCTCTATCACAGGTTCTCCGGCCTATGATTATCGTAGCTCACTTAAAAGTCAAGTTGTCTATCGCAATCTACCTGATTTGCAAAAACGAATTGACGATCTCGAACGCAGACTGAATGATTTAAACAGGAATGAAACAAACGAACCCCGATAAATAAATTGAACAAATAAGAATGGAACAAGTAAACCAACAAACATTAAAATCTGAATTCACCATTGAAGGCGTAGGCTTGCATACTGGTGTGCATACACGCATGACAGTAAAGCCAGCAAGTGCTGGTTTCGGTATCAAATTTCAACGGGTCGACTTGCCAGGAGAACCAATTATGAAAGCCGATGTAGATTATGTCGTAGATACCTCACGAGGAACTACCCTTGAACACAATGGCGCCAGAGTTTGCACAGTAGAACATATCCTGTCGGCATTGACAGGAATGGGAATCGATAACGCAATGATACAACTTACTGCAGAAGAAATTCCTATCATGGATGGCAGTGCCAAGGCGTTTGTTGAGCTCATCGAGAAGGTTGGTATAGAAGAACAAAATGCCAAACGTATTTATTTTTCAATCGATACGAATCTGACCTATGTCGATGAAGAGAAGAATGTTGAGATGGTGGCAACTCCAAGCACCGATTATAAAATCACGACGATGATTGATTTTAATTCCAATGTATTGGGTACGCAACATGCGTATATCAGGGGATTGAAAAACTATAAAAAAGAGATCTCTAATTGCCGCACATTTTGTTTTCTTCACGAAATTGAATATTTATATAGTAAAAATCTAATTAAAGGCGGCGATGTCGATAACGCAATCGTGGTTGTAGATCGCGTATTGAGTGATGCAGAACTTGATAAACTTGCCAAACTTTTCAATAAGGAAAAAATAGAGGTAAAGCAAGAAGGGATTCTCAACAATGTGAAAATGCATTATACCAATGAACCTGCTCGTCACAAATTACTTGATATCGTTGGCGATTTGACATTGATAGGCTATCCAATTAAAGCGAACATCATTGCGTATCGTCCAGGTCATAAATCGAATGTCGCATTCGCTAAGAAGATCAAGGAGTATATCAAGAAGAACAAAAGTATGCTAGATGTTCCGGTGTATAACCCCACTGAACCTGCCATTTTTGATATTAACTATATTTCAAAATTATTGCCACATCGATATCCATTTTTGTTGGTCGATAAAATCATTGATCTAAGCGATAAGCATGTAGTGGGTGTTAAGAATATTACGTTCAACGAGCCTTGCTTTACAGGTCATTTTCCAGATAATCCTATTTTCCCTGGTGTTCTTCAATTGGAGGCCTTAGCACAAACAGGTGGCGTGTTGGTATTGAATAATCAAGGAGGCCCAGACAAAAAATTTGATACGTATTTTCTAAAAATCGATAATGCACGCTTTAAACAAAAGGTAATGCCAGGCGATACGATGATTATGAAGATGGAGCTCACCTCACCTATTCGACGCGGCATTTGTGAAATGAAAGGAACTGCCTACGTAGGAAACAAAATTGTTTGTGAAGCCGACTTGATGGCGCAAATAGTGCCGAGAGAAAACAGAGATAATGTCTAGGCATTGTAATTGTCAAGCAAGGATTTTTTGTAACTCAATTTTGTATTGTTCCAATGGCCAAGCAGGAAATGTTGAGAACGCATGGGCATGATACTCGTCGCGTAATGTTTTCAGTAAAATAGATTGTTGATCGCACGTCATAAACCAATTTTTCTCGGCGAGATAAGATGCTAAATATTCTTGTTCGGTTTGTCCTGGTGTAGGGATAAGAATGGCTCGTCTGTTCAGTTTAATTAAATCCATTATGGTAGAATAACCCGAGCGGGCAACAATCATTGCCGAACTTGTCATCACTGTCTGTAATTCAGTTGAGCCAAGATGATTGACTATCGTGATATTTGTTGAGACTATAGGATTGTCTAAACTGCCAGGTTTGCCTCTTACGACATACGTTTTTATCTTGGTATGCTGTATCTGATCAAGAAGTAGATTCTCAAGCAAGCTTCGTTGTGGCTCAGGTCCAGATAAAAGTACTAATAAATCATAAACAGGTTGAGGTTGCGCTGTTGGTGTAAAACGTGAGAGGTTTCCGATATAGGTGATGTTCGCTAATCCTGTTTTATTTGATAGCTGTCCGCTCATCTTGTCAACCTCATAATCTGGCACAAAGCAGGTGGTAAATTTAGTAATATATTGATGATTGATGCGATTTACCCATTTCTGAAAAATAGACGATTGAGGGACTTGAATTTGCAACTGATGCGTAATAAAAACGCATGGGATCTTAGTCGTATAAAGTCCGTAACGATTGTCACTAATCACTAAATCAAGTTGATATTCTTCAATCACTTGTTGCAGCCATCGATGTTCTGACTTAATTGTTTTTTTTATTTTTGGGATTTGTGCAACTATCTCTAGGGCAAGCGTCCACTTCCGTTTGCTATAGGTAACATTGTATCCTGGCAACGGCAAATAGCGTAACGTCGGGAATTGTTTTTGCAATAATATTGATATCATTTGATTGGCAGCAATGATCACTTCATGTCCATTCAATAGGCATTCTTCGATGAGAGGAATACACCTAGAAGCGTGGCCTAATCCCCAGTCTAACGGGGCAAATAATATTCTTTTTGAGGTATGCAATTATTTGGCAAAATACATATCTTTACGGAATTAAAATTTTATTCAACTTTAAAATGGCTAGAAAAATAGTTTGTTCACTCATCATGTTTTTAATGGTAGCATTGACACTACAAAGTTGTAAGGTAGGAAAAGGTTGTGGATGCAGAACGAATATGAATCATTACGACCCTAAAAAAGGAAGATAAACAAATGGCAGCCCAACGTTACAGAAATACTCTTTTCAATTATAGCAGTTTGGTTTTAAGCAATGACGAAATGAACGCAATCAGTGATTATTTCGAATCGATTCAGCAAGGTGTTGAGCAAGCGAATTATGCAGAAATCATTAATTTGAAGAACTATTCGATAGCAAGAAATCCAGTTCAGATTAAAAAAATGCTGCGTCAACAACATCATACACCATTCGTGTTTTTAATGACACTTAATTAGTAGCACTTTTCTATTCCCTGAATTAAAACCACGTTATGAATTTTTCATCCTCCTTAATTGAAGATGCCGTTAATGAATTTTCCAGATTACCCGGTATTGGTAAAAAAACCGCGATGCGTTTGGTGCTTCATCTCTTGAAACAAGAGCCTTTGGAGGTCAATAAATTCAGTGCTTCCTTATCTCGCATGCGTGCTGAAATCAAATATTGTATCGATTGTTATAATGTGTCAGATCATACATTGTGTAATATCTGTGCCGATTCGACGCGAAAAAAAAAGCAGATTTGTGTGGTAGAATCTATCCGCGATGTGATGGCTATTGAAGGTACTCAACAATATAGTGGCTTGTATCATGTACTGGGCGGACTGATATCACCGCTCGATGGAATTGGTCCCGAAACGCTTAATATTCAATCGTTGGTAACTCGCTTAGAGCAGTTAGATGCAGAGGAGTTGATCATGGCGATAAGTCCTACAATCGAAGGAGATACCACCGCGTATTATATCACGAAGAAGTTGAAACATTTGCCAGTTAAAATTACCACAATCTCCCGAGGTGTGGCTTTCGGCGGTGAACTCGAATATGCCGATGAATTGACATTGGCACGATCTATCTTAAGCCGGTTGCCCATTGAGAATATTGTCTCGGGGACATCGTAGTTTTTTTATTGAAAGTTGTATTCCTCATGTACATTTGTGACCTATTATGAAAGTGACCCAACATATCAAGGAGGCAAATGGTAAGCCCTTGTTTTCGATTGAAATATTGCCACCTGTAAAAGGGAAAAGTATTGAATCGATTTTCAAAACGCTTGATCCATTGATGGAATTTAAACCATCGTTTATCAATGTAACCTATCATCGATCAGAGCAAATCTTTAAAAAAAATAAGGATGGTTCATTTGAGCGAATCGATATTAGAAAACGCCCAGGCACAGTAGGCATTTGTGCCGCTATCATGAATCATTATAGTGTAGATGCTGTGCCCCATTTGATTTGCGGAGGATTTACAAAAGATGAAACGGAGAATGCGCTGATAGATCTTAATTTTTTAGGCATCGATAATGTGCTCGCACTGCGAGGAGATCCTCCAAAGAATGAGAAATATTTCAGTCCTGATGCACACGGACATTCATATGCCATTGATCTAGTAAAGCAAATTGAAATGTTGAATCGTGGTCAATATCTCGAAGATGATATCGATGGTGGTGTACATACCGACTTTTGTATTGGTGTTGCAGGCTATCCAGAGAAACATTACGAAAGCCCTAATCCTGATTTGGATATGATGTTTCTCAAAAGCAAGATCGACGCGGGTGCGGATTATATCACAACGCAGATGTTTTTCGATAATGAAAAATATCACGGCTTCGTTAAAAAATGCCGAGACTTGAATATTGATACGCCCATTATTCCAGGACTCAAGCCGCTGACTTCAATTAAACAGCTTTCTGCCATTCCATCATTTTTTCATGTGGATATTCCAAATGACTTGGCCCTGGAGATGATGAAATGTAAGAATGATAAGGATATGGAGTTAGTTGGCACCGAATGGCTACTAACCCAAACTAGAGACCTCATACGAGCAGGAGCGCCTGTTATTCATTTCTATACCTTGGGTAAACCTCAAGTGGTTTACAATGTGATGAAGCAAATTCTATAACAATTAGTTAGGCTGCTTTTGAGGCGTAATGCCTTGGCTAACGTTCACTGAACTTGCAGTTGAAAATTAATTGATTTGTTTGTTCCGTCCCGAATGTGCACAAAGGATTATTGGTCCATTCGTTTTTTCTCGATCACCCACGAAAGAAATAAGGTAAACATCGTGCCGCTTAACAACACCGCACAAGGTTTTACGATATCATTCCAAGAACATTCACGTAGCAGTAAATTATTAATGCCTTGCAATCCCCAACGCATAGGTGATATCAATGACACAGCCCGTAACGAATCAGGAAGCACTTCGACAGGGACCCATACGCCACCCACAGCTGAAAGTATGACAACTGAAATAGCAGCGACCGGCAAGGCTTGATTACTTGTGTTAAATAGACTGCCTACGAGTATGCCTAAGGTGGTTGCGCAGCATGATAGGCAAGTGACCATGACACATAATAAAAAAGGAGAATGGCCTAATTGCATGGATGGTAATCCGAACCAAGGCATCATATAAATGCCAACGAGCAACATTAGATAAAATTGGATGATGCCTAACAATACATAGAACAGCATTTTACCTATCAGAATATCAGAGAAGGCGCCGGGTATGAGTTTGAGGCGTGTCCAGCTGCCTCCTAAACGCTCGCTAATGATACTGTCAGAAATGATGATGATCATAAAAAACATCCCAAAGATAGCCCAAGCCGGTACCGTATGCTGAACCGAATTCATCTTGCTGACCATCAACTTCTTTTCGTGTGATGAAATTTCGGTTACCCCAACTGCTTGCAATTGTTTTTGAATATCAAACTTAGCAGTATCGGTATCGGTGCGTTGTGATAATTTAGCGATGCGTTCAAGCACAATATCAGACTGGATTTTCGTAATGAATTTTTCCACCACATTTGTGATAGCCAATCGGAAGGCGGGTTTGCATACCGGGTCAAACATCAGCTGCACCGACATGCCATCACGACTTTCACGATGCGGAAGGCTCGCAGGAAGTCCCATCTGACGGCCCATTTCATTGGCAATTAAATTGGCACTGTTAACGACTTCAGCACTAATGCCATTGGGTACCACAATGGCAAACTGATAGCTTCCTTTTTGAATCAGCTGTTGTGTGGTTAAAAAGTCGATGGGTTTTTGATTGTATGTTTCAATCAGTTGAAACTGTTTGCTTTCAAGTAAACCTTGCCGGATGGAAGCAGCGACCTTACCTCCGTCTTCATTTACAAAAATGGCGTCGAATGTATGGTCTTTATAATCTTTGAATGGCGCATCTTGCACTAGCGCCATAATGATAATAAGAATGATAGGCATTAGAAATAACAAGGCCAAACCGCCAAGATCTCTGCGCACTAGATGCCATTCTTTGATATAGGTTGCTATGATTCTTTGCACTTAGTCTCGTACGTTATTGCCGGTTAATTTTAAAAATAAGGCTTCCAGATTAGGTGTGTCATTCTCTTCAATGATGGTCTTTGGTTTGCCTTGTATGATTTTTTTCCCTTTGTCGATGATGAGTACTTCATGGCAAAGAGCTTCCGCTTCATCAAGCAAATGAGACGTGTATATAATTGAATGGCCTTGCTCGTTGTACGAACGAAGGAAGCTGAGAATCATGCTTCTAGATTGTACATCTACGCCAGCTGTGGGTTCGTCTAGAATCAGTAACATCGGATCATTCAGTAAAGAGGCAATGATATTGGCTCGACGTTTCATACCGCCCGAAAAATGTTTGATTTGCTTATCGGCATGTTCATGCAACCCGAACTGTTGCAGCAGATTATGTATTTTTTCTGTCAACGCTTTTCCTGAAAGCGAATATAGTTTGCCGTAATAAATCAGGTTCTCTTTGCACGATAATTCAGGGTATAAAGCAATTTGTTGCGGTACAACACCGATCTTATATTTCAGTTCTTCGGTATTAGATTTCAGATTTAGCCCTAGGACCTTGACATCGCCTGAATACTCTCTGATCAGTCCGCATACGATTGAAATAGTGGTGGTTTTACCTGCGCCATTAGGGCCAAGTAATCCAACAATGCTACCTTTTTCAAATGAAAAACTTAGATCATCCACCGAAGGATATGCTGTATTTTTATATTGTTTAAAGAGATGTTGGACATGCACCATGTTGCAAGATTAAATCGTTATGTTTGATAACAAGTCATAATTCGTCAGGTCATATTGGATGGGCACTAGCGAAGCATAGCCATGGGTAAGCGCCCACACATCCGTATCGTTTCCTTTGTCTCGGTTTTGGAATTCGCCTGTTAGCCAGAAATATTTTTTCCCAGTTGGATCTAAACGCTCAACAAAATTTTCATTCCATTTTGCATTCGC
>Ga0114958_10001712_pt1 | contig 16940 bp, 16 predicted proteins | sample C_130208_EF_Meta_FD_89577 | JGI IMG/M metagenome (GOLD analysis project Ga0114958, IMG submission 89577) | Freshwater microbial communities from Lake Croche, Canada to study carbon cycling - C_130208_EF_MetaG | ecosystem: Environmental > Aquatic > Freshwater > Lake | place: Lake Croche, Canada...
GTACCAGTCTGATCAGAAATCCTTTTGGAAAAAACAAAGTACCAAAGTTCAAAATTTTAGGGCAAAGGCTATGAATGACAAATGGTAATCCCAATAAAGTATATTATAAGTATAGGTAAAATAAATATCCACATATTTTATATTCTTTTTAAATCTTTATACATGATAAATGAAGATTATAACATATGCTACACACTCCGAAGGTAGTTTTGATACATTAATAAATAGTGGATATGATATAAAAGTAATTGGATGGGGAACTAAATGGAATGGTTTCATGGGTAAAGCTAGTGATATATTAACTTATTTAGAAACTCAGACAGATGATGAAATATTTGTAGTTGTAGATGGTTTTGATACAGTAATAAATAAAAACTTGGATGGTCTCGAACAAACATTTATTGAAATGGATTGTAAAGTGTTGTATGCACTTGATGATAAAAGTGGTATGACACCGTATATACCAAATATTATAAAAAAATATACGAAATGGAAAATATTTGGTACTTGTAAAAATGATGAAAACGCAAATGCCGGTCTTTATATGGGGTACTGTAAAGAATTAAAAACTGTTTTAAAAGCTATTCTTTCAACTGATATGGATGATGATCAGAGAGCTGTCAATAGTTTATGTTCTCAATTTTCATTTTTAAAGGTTGATACCAATCATATTATATTTGAAAACTGTTCATCTACAACTGATAAATCAAATTCTTATTTTATACAGTTTCCAGGTTCGCTAAACACAAATAGAATAATTCGTATGCTACAAGATTATCCAAAATATTTTATACCTGAAATTATTTTATTGATTCTATTAATTTTCTTCATTATTTATAAATGGTAATACCTTGTTATGTAATTACATTAGATGATGACTTTCCAAATAGACAAAGTTTAATAGAAATAGGTCTTGATCCAGTAGGTTTTAAAGGTATAAATGCTAAAAAAGATGAACATCTTAAGTACATGGAAAATGTAAGTGTATCATGTCAATATACGTGTCCAAAAAGTACAATTGGATGTGGGTTATCCCATGTCTTATTATCTCAAAAGTTATATGATGAAGGTATCCCAATAGCTTTGATACTTGAAGATGATGCATATCCAAAAGTTTTAAAACTTGATATTGATAAGATAATTCAAAGTGTTCCAGAAAATTGGGAAATAATTAAACTTCACTGTATTTCATACTGTACTAGTAATTCATATATGACTAAATTCAATGATGGAAGTAATGCCGCATATATCATTAATAGAAAAGGAATGTATAAAGTAAAAAATTTAAAAGTTAATTTTCATATTGACATGCAATATCAATTTTCTGATATAAAAGTTTATAAATCAAGTAATAATTTATTCTGGACTGACGAATCAACTTCAAATATAAGAGATGATGGTAATACACAACCACACTGGATGTCTTATTTTTTATCAAAACCAACATCTGGAGAAATGAAGACACATCATATTTTTCTTTATAAAATATTTAGAATACCTGGTACAAATATAGAAATAACACTTGGCAAATTGGTAAACAGTATTATATTACTTATTTTAATCTTTGTAATTTATAATGTTGTTTCCACCTGTCGTAGATCACGATAGAATACAAAGAGTTTTTCCACAAGTTTCAAAACCTGGTACCACTACTGGGTACAATATGTATACATGTATCTGTCTATTTTTTATCGTCGTTGGTATTCTTGTACTAATCAAGAGATACAAAGACAAACACTCAAATTCATAAAAGTTTGAATCTCCATAAAATACAGAAGAAAATAACTTTTCAAAAGATTTGTTAGTTACTCTTTAGCAAGAAGTTTTAATTTAGTCTTGATCGTTTGTAAAATTCTTGGTTTAATCTTATTAAGAAGTGATATATGATTCATCATGTCTATATCAGCTGATTCAAAACCATAAAAATTTAATAAACTCATAATATCATCACTTGGTTTATTTTTACAATATTGAGATATAACCATAAGTGAATCTATATCTATTTTTGTTAAAACTTTTCTATTTGTAAGCGACTGAAATCTACGAAATCTCATCTTGTAATTATTAAACTTTGTCCACGCACTTCCAGGTCTCATTATATTTATATCTAAAGTATGATCAATGGTAATAGCTGGTAAAAGTATACCAAATAAACTAAAAATATATTTTTGAGAAGAGTAACCACTACTATATATATCTGCATCTTTGATATCTGCATATGACATCATGTCAGCTAGTAGATACATGTTGTTATTGATACTACATGATGGAGAATCTAAATAGTTTTCATGTACAATACCCCAAGAGTAACCATGTTCCATAACAGATCTGCCAATATAATCCCATGGTTCTAAACACCCGCCTTGACAAAGTAAATCATATACAAAATCTTTTGGACTTTTAAATAAATCTTTTACATCTGTAAACTGGTTCATCCTAAATAAAAAGGTTCGGATGTCGCCATTTGATGATATTGCATGCTGACGAATCTTATCTTCATTCGTACCTGGAAATTTTTTAGTACCAATATGAATAATATCTTCAACTGATAAAGATTCTATTTTTATACATAATAAATTTTCAATTATTTTATCTGATATAACTATTGTTGATCCAAGCGACAAAGGTTCTGAAACATCTAATGTATCGGCTACCACATGTACATTCATAGACTTGAGTCTTTCTGTAAATAAACTGGTAAATAATTCACTTGTAAGTTCAATATAATGTATACCAAGTAAAGCATGTTTTATTAAAAATGTTTTACCAACCCCAATAGAACCATAAACACAAAATGAAGTATTTGATTCGATAAGACTTTTGATATACTTGATATCAGAGTCTCGTCCAACTATTTCTTCATTTTCTTTTTGTCGGCTTATTGTAACAAACTCATCCATGGATCAACTTACTAATCAAGCAATAGATATGATATTTGAAAATGACGCACTAAATGATAGAATTATAAAACCAATTAAACAAAAGGCATATCCTTATATACTTACTGGTGTACTGTTTAACTTGATTCTACTTATTTTATTAATTTATATTATTTTTAAATTAAAACATCTAACTAAACTGTTTGATACTAACTAAATGTCTTTACACTACCATTGTCATTATTAATAAACCATACTCTTTAAACGCATTTTTTATTTTTACATGTTAATTTAGAATCACATTTATAATTATCGGGTATTTTTATTTTAGGGTCAGTTGTGTTTATACACACCTGACCCTTCTGCTGATAACCCGATACACGACTTTTAAACATGAGAAATAATAAAACAAGTACAAGTAGTGCAATCAAAATATCTTTCATACTCATTTATATAATATAATATATTATTCTACTGTGACAATAACTGTATCACTGCTAGTTTCTGACTCATCTTCTATATACTCTACTGCATGGGATGGAATTGGGGATCTTCTCGATACAATTGCTTTATTATTTAATGATTGTAATTCGCGAACTACATTATATGGACTATATCGAACAACTTCCTTTTCTTTTCGAATCATCTTTTTTAGACGTTCATCCTCTTTTTCATTATCAAACAAATCAATTGGTCTGATAAATGTAAGTTCTGGTTTGAAAATAATGTTACTATCTGGAAACTTTTTATTAAAGTTTATTATAATATTCTTTGGAACTGGAGGAGACTGTTCAATGAGTCTATCATATTCAGATCTACATATTTCAACCATATTGTCTCCATGTTGAGTTCTTTCAGAAACTGGAAGTGTCAACTCAAGTCTAATTTTACGTGATAATTTACCATAATGAATACTTGTAACACGATGACTCTCCATCAACTCGGTAACTTTAAGAAACTGGGCAACTGTCGTCATTATAGCTGCAAATAAATTGAAAGCACCTATAATAGATGGAACAAATGTGGCAACGGATTCTGGAAAAGTTTTCTGGGCAAAGTTTGCAGTTCCAGTTATTGTACTTATTATAATAACAGGTAAAGTAAAACCCATACTCCATGATTTATTAATTTGATATGCTCTATAGTGCATGTGACGATAACAAGACGATGATTCTCCCCATTCTTTTAAAATTTTTTCATGTTGTAAGTGCCAAATTCTAGGAGTTTTTTTTTTCCTAGTTTGTGTATCGTCACTCATGTGTTACTATATACATTTTTATTACTTTTTTGAAAACAACATGTTTTTTATCATCTTTATACGGCTACCGCCATGATGACGGGGGGCTTGATGGGCTTGGTTTTCTATGCCACGATGATGACGGGCTTGTCCAGCTTGGTTTTCTACACCACGAACAATTTCATGTTCTATCTTTCGCATGGCAGAGTTATTGGAGTTGTTTATTTTTTTAACAACTTGTAAATTATGTTTGTTAATTTTCCTAGTATTTTCCAACATCTTGTTGTGTAGTCTCTTTGCAATTTTTATATTGTTGCTTCTATTACCCATCATAAGACTCGATCTTGTATTATTACTAACAAAACTTTTTGATCCATTTTCCAAATACTTATTGTATAGTTTCGTTGCAAATTTAACATTGTTGCTTCTATTATTATTACGCATCATAATACCCATTCTTGTATTATTACTAACAAAATTACCACTATTTTGATGTCTTTTCCTCGCGGCTCTGTTATCTGCAGTATTATTCATATTAGTTGCATTTGCCCTATCGCGTACCATGTGAGTAGTTGCATTTGCCCTGGAGCGTACCATGTGAGTAGGTCCTGAGCTTTTACTAAAAAACCGCATTTATATTATATAAGAAAAAAAACAAGTCTAAAATATACTTAAGAAAGAAACAAACTATTAATAAAAGAAGAAGCAAAATGCCTGAATATGATCCACCGAATGCGCACTACACTGAGATTTCTCTCCCATCAAACATCAAACCAGAGATTTTCATTGGTCGTGAAGGATGCCATCTCAAGCGCATGACTGAACTGTCTGGTTGTGATTACATCTGGTATGATTTTAAACGCAGTATCATTGAGGTATGGGGTAAGGAACATAAACTTCCCAAGGCGGTCAGGATGTTGAATAAACGTATCAATTCGCTGATGCCTCTACCATTACCATTACCACCACCACCGAGTCATATTCCCCGTGAATTCTATCAAGCAAGCCCCGAGTTGCAAGATCGTATCAAGATTATTGCATGGGAGCAGTATCCACGTGATATATGTTATATGATTTCTGGATCAGAGTCTGATGTTATGAAGTTTTATTTTGAAAATATTTTACGAAAGTACCCATCAAATCCATATACTACTGAAATCAAGACCAAAGAGACCAAGGTGGATGGAACTGTTGAAATTTTAGTTAAACGTTTGAGTTCCTCTGAATAGAAAGAAGAAGAAACATGTGTGGTAGACTTGAAATTATCATGGGCAATATGTTTTCAGGTAAAACATCTGAATTGATTAGACGGATTAAACGGCATAATTGTATAGGTGATTCAGTTTTGGTTATAAATTCAAAAACTGATACAAGAAACGAAGAGAGCGTTATTCAGACACATGACAAGGCAACATTCGAATGTATCAAAACTAATAATCTATTCGAAGTGTCTACAAGTCAGTTGTACAAAAATGCAAAAGTTATTGCAGTTGATGAAGCTCAGTTTTTTAGTAATTTAAGGTTTTTTGTGGAGCGCGCAATGGATGACAAGAAGCACGTGATTCTAGCTGGACTGGATGGGGATTATCAACAACAAGTATTTGGAGAACTTCTTTTCATGATCCCGCTTGCTGATACAGTCACTAAACTTAGTGCAATGTGTATGGAATGCCTGGATGGAACACAAGGGCCATTTACAAAGAGAACTGTAAAAAGTTCAAAGCAGGAGTTAGTCGGTGATGTTGATAGTTATAGAGCTGTGTGTAGAAAACATTTGTAAACAATTTATTAGTACCTGTCCCTAATATCATGTCCCCCGGGATTATATGGCCCCATTTCTGATAAGATACTAGCCTGGTCATAGCCTGGTCCACCTTCCCAATCAAGATTCCACGTTACTGGAATATCTTGATTTTCATAGTTATCAGTGCTCATCATAGAAGGTAGTTTAAAAAATAAAATTGCGGCGATAATTGCAAGTAAAATAATAATAACTACAACTTTCATTTATCTATAAAGAAGAAGATATTTCTTGATCCCATTCACTATATAAAATAGGTTCATTAAAATATGAAGTCGGTGGATCAATATAAACGGGTTTATATCTTGGTACTACATTTTCTTTTATTATTGTTTTTGATGGTTTATTTGTAGAAAAAAATACAATGAAAACTAAAAGTAAAAGTAAAACAATGATTATTATAGTCTTCATTTATATTTCATGAATATTATTTATTAGCTACTGAATGCAAGTCCTGCCATTCCACTTTTAATACGAAGAATGTTAAAATTGACTGCATACAAGTAAAGATTCGTAGGTGCACCCGCTGCAGTAAACGTAAGACTTGATGTATCAAGACGACTGAAGTTACATGTTCCACATGGTTGATGTTTATTAGCCTTGAGTGCAAATGAAAACATTTTCAAGTTGAATCCAGAAGTTACATTTGCCACTGTATCAGTTTGACCGCCCATTATTGATGATCCAAATTCTGAATGATAATAATTTTGAACAAATCCAAAATAAACATCTGGCATAGCAGTTGAAAAGAGTTCAGTTCCATTCAGATATATTTGAACACCTTGTGTAGTAAATGGAACAGTGGTATTATATGGAACATCAATTGCACTATTACCCCACATTAGACATTTTACAGGATGATTTAAAAAACTTAAATCAATTTTAGAACTTGAAATAGCAGTTATACGCTGAACCTGTTCGATAAGAAGATCAACTTCCTTGTCTACGATCACTGTACGTTCATCTGTATCTAGAACTATATAGTTTGCATAAAAGTTTGGCTGTGCTACGGGATTAAACCCATTTCCAAATGTTACTCGTACTTCAACTTCGTGGTACTGAAGCGCAACCAGAGGAAGATAACATGCATCACAAAAGAAAAAGTGAAGTGGAACCCATGTAGAAGCAAGCAGATTTGTTACTGTACCTGTATTTTGAATATTAGTAATAGAACTTGTTGGAATAAAAACACCAGCAACTGTAATAGTTGTAATAGATGTACTAGATCCTCCACCTGTGAGACTAAATGTAGTACCAGACGTAACAGTGAGACCCGCAAAAACACCAGAAGTAATAGTAGCACTGACAGGTGTTCCACTGACTTTTCCACTCACGGTAGTAGTACCAATTAACATACTAATATTAGTAATTCCAAGCACACCGCTTGCATAAGTACTGGTAGTAAGAGTACCACCCGTAGTAATTGCACCACTTGCTACAACACCGGCTGTAGGAGTAACAGTTGTACTTGTACTAGATCCACCTGTAAAACCAACAATACTAACAGATGTGGCATTTAGAACGGGGCATACAAGGGTAGAAAATACAAGGGTACTCTGAAGAATAGTTCCTGTTGTATAAGAAATAGATCCAGTTCCACTTATTGCCCCGGTTGTATACGTGAATGTGGCACCTGAAACAGTACCTGGAATGATAATAGTTCCAGTTAGAGTACATGCTAATACCACAGTTGAAACAGTAGCATTAAATGTAGGATTGGTAATAGTAAGATTACCTCCTGAAAATGCAAAAGTACCTCCAGTAAAAGTGCCATTTGTAAAAGTACCCGCGTTTGTACCCGTGGATGTACCACTAAAAGAACCTGTTAGTATAGTACCAGCTAGAACATTATAAGTTCCGGTAGCATTTGTAATACTAGCACCCGCAACCGTACCTGAATTACCAGCTGAACTCATAGTTAAAACAGGTGCAATAGATCCACCAGAAAATGTACCATTTAAAGCAAGTGTAGCCAGTGTCATATTACCAGCTGCACTGGTTGTACTTATACCAGTTATAGCTGGAGTAGTTGAAAGAGTGCTAGTAAAAGTAAAGCCAGCAACAGCCGTGGCTGCAACAACACCGGTAGTAACAGAAGAAGTTACAGGGGTACCAGTGGAACTATTAATACTAAAAGGAATACCTGTAAATGCACCAGGTGTAAATGTACCGGCAGCTGTCGTGATAAGAGTACCGGGTTCAGAAAGAGCTCCACCACTGTAAATCTCATATCCCGTTGTATTCAGTCCGAATCCTTTGGCAGATGAATCGGCCAAAAACTTTTGCCAAAGTTGAGTCATATAAAACCCATCTTGACGATCGATAAGCTGACCACCGATATACAACTCAAAAATTGTATCTTGAATATTTGATAATGTAGTAGTACTTCCATTTATATAAGTTGGATTCATATCCATCCATATGTACCCAAGGAGATCACCCTTGTTGAGTATTTTTAATGAAAGCTGTTGAGATGGACCAGCTGTTCCTGCATAATTAACCTGTACTGGTTTTTGTGCAAAATTTGTATAACGTTTATACTGCTGATGAAAAAATGACACTTCTGGCTTTCCTGTTAGATATGCGTCCTGAACACCCTTTGCAACTAATTCAACAAGTGCACCTGTCATTTATATTACTATAGAAATATATTAAAAGTATAAGACGCTGGTTAGTAAAGAAGAAGTACCTAATGGTTGTATTTGCTGCATTAACGTGGGAAGCAAATGATTTTTTCGAAGAAATTGGCGAAGGTGAAGACATGATCAAAAAAGGTACTGACCATATTATCAACATCTTTGGCAGAACAGAAGATGGTAGTTCTGTATGTGTTTCAACATCATTCAGTCCATACTTTTTCATAAAACTTCAAAAAAATATAAACGACGGAGGTGTTCAAATTTTATATGACAAAATTAAAAAAACGTGTCCTGCGGTAAAAAGTTTTAGTAAAACAACATCCAAGGATCTCTGGGGATTTCAAAATAATGAAAAGTTTCCATTTATGAAACTAAACTTTTCAACATTGGCTGATATGAAAATGTGTAGTGGAAAGTTGAAATACCCATTAAAAGGTGAAACATATGCAGTCAAGATTTATGAATCGAATATAGAACCAATGCTTCGTTTGATGCACCGTTCTGGTATCCAGTCAACTGGCTGGATTGATACAGGTTCAAAGTGTGTTAGATCTCATCTCGCCAAGACTAATATTGATTTATTCTGTAATGACTGGACTGATCTAAAACCAGTTGCCCGTGATGACATTGCTCCATTTATCATTTCATCATTTGATATTGAAACAAATAGTTCTACTGGAAAGTTTCCTGATCCTGACATTGAAGGTGATGCATGCTTTCAAATTGCAATTACACTCAAGTACCAGGGTCAAACTGAACTTTTTGATAAGACTTGTCTGTGCTACAAAAAGACTAGTCCGCGTGATGACTGTACCATTATTAGTTTTGATACGGAAAAGGAACTGTTAATGGGATTTCATGATTACATTATCAAACACGATATCGATGTCATGACCGGGTGGAATATCTTTGGGTTTGATTTAGAGTATATTTTTAAAAGGGCTCTTTTAGTTGATTGTTCTGAAGAGTTTTACAAACTGGGTAAACTCAAGGATCAACACTGTACCATGGTATATAAAAAGTTATCATCAAGTGCACTTGGTGATAATACCCTAAAACTTTTACCAATGTCTGGTAGATTTATTTTTGACTTGTTTCATGAGGTCAAGAGAGAACAAAAACTCGATTCTTATTCACTCAACTTTGTTTCAAAAACATTTTTGGGAGATCAAAAGATTGACATGAGTCCCAAGGAAATGTTTAAACGTTTTCGTGAAGAAGATCCAGACAAGTTGAGTGAAGTTGCAGAATACTGTGTCAAAGATACAACTCTTCCTCATCAACTCATGGATAAACTCTGTACATTTACAAACTTGATTGAGATGGCCAAAGCAACATGGGTTCCAGCATGTTATCTATCTGAAAGAGGGCAGCAAATCAAAGTGTTTAGTCAGATGACTCGAAAAGCTCGCGAACTTGGTTTTATGGTTCCAACTATTCAGTATGGAAAAGTTCAGTCTGATGCATATGAAGGGGCGACTGTTCTTTCTGCACAGACTGGGGCCTATTATACACCCATAACAGCCCTTGATTTTGAAGGACTGTATCCATCCATTATGATTGCACACAACTTGTGTTATTCAACACTTGTTATGGATCCAAAGTATGATAAATTACCTGGAATCACTTATGAATCATTTACAGTTGGGGACAAGACGTATACATTTGCCCAAGATGTTCCAAGTCTCTTGCCCGCTGTTCTTTTGGAACTCAAAGCGTTTCGTAAACAGGCCAAGAAGGACATGGCAAATGCATCGTCCCCCATGATGAAAAAGGTGTATGATGGTAAACAGTTGGCCTATAAGGTTTCAATGAATTCAGTATATGGATTCACTGGGGCTGGAAAGGGTATCCTTCCATGTGTTCCGATTGCTAGTACAGTTACTTGCAAGGGTCGCAGTATGATTGAAGAGACAAAGAATTATGTCGAAGAACATTTTCCAGGGGCCAAGGTTAGGTACGGTGACACTGATTCGGTCATGGTAGAGTTTGATACACAGGGACGTACAGGAACTGAAGCAATTGAGTACTCTTGGAAACTTGGTGAAGAAGCTGCTCAGCAGTGTTCGGCCCTATTCAAAAAACCAAACAATTTAGAACTTGAAAAGGTATATTGCCCCTATTTTCTGTATTCCAAAAAGAGGTACGCGGCTAAACTGTGGACAAAGGATAACAAAACGAATCAGATGAAGATGAATTATATTGATGTCAAGGGTCTACAAGTTGTCCGGAGAGACAATACACTCTTTGTCAGAGAAGTTTGCAAAGAACTTTTGGATGTAATCTTAGAAAGTAATAATCCCGAAGGAGCCATTACACTTGCTAGACGTCGGGCAGTTGAATTACTTGATGGAAGAGTTCCAAATGATAAACTGATCTTGTCTCAAAAGCTGGCAGATACATATACAGGTAGATTTGAAGATGAAAAGGGTAATAAAACAAAGGAAAGAATTGCAACAAACAGTTGTGATATCGATCATATAAATTTACCTCATGTTTCTGTTGTTAGAAAAATGAGAGAAAGAGAACCCGGGTCCGAACCACAATCTGGGGATCGTGTCCAGTTTGTACTCATTGATACAGGTGATCCAGGTGCAAGGCAATTTGAAAAGTCTGAAGATCCAAATTGGGTACTTACACATAAGATTCCTCTTGATTATAAGTACTATTTTACAAATAAATTTATGAACCCTGTATGTGACTTACTTGAACCAATTGTTGAAAAGGATCGGGTATTTGAAGACTTGATACCCAAGAAACAAAGGGCATCTACAAAGAAAGATCCAAAACAACCATCTATCTCTGATATGTTTGCGAGGAAGAAAAGAGTTTAAAAAAATTAAACATTATATAATAAAAGATTAAATGTCAACTCTTCTTGAAAAGCTTCAAGCTATTGTAGATGATGAGGTAAAAAAACAATTGATGAAGTACGCACATGTAATTTCAAAGAGACATGATATTTCTTTGAAATTATTACTTCAAGATATAGGTGTTGATGCCGAACAGCAAGAAGAAGTTTCTAAAAAAGCTGGACAGTGTCTTGGAATAACAGCTAAAATGACTCAATGTAAAACAAATGGAAAGCATGGGGGATATTGCATGAGACATCAAGATCAGAAAAAAGAAAAGAAAAAACCAATCATGACAAATGCAGTTGTTGATAAAAATCCACATATTGGTCACACAATGAAAGAATGTTTATTCTTAGCAGGATGTCCTGCATGTGAAAAATCAAGAGGATCAAGCCAGAACTTACTTATAGATTTATAACTCTAAAAATGTAGAACCATGAGTCGTTCAGATATATTATTAGAATCTATTAAAAATTTTTATATAAATGAAAAAAATTCAATGTATTTATATGATATACTTGAAAAACGTAAAGGAGTTTCTTTAAGGAACCTAGAATGGTTTATAACTGATTATTCAAAAAAGAAAAACTTATCATACAAGTCAACTGACGGAAAAACATTTATAGTACACTGTGCATACAAGTCAAGTCTTGATGGATACAGTAAAAAACTTTTTGATCCATTTTGTAGAACTGAAAAGTTTGAATACGAAATTCCAAATACAAATGGTATAAAAATCCAGACAACTGTTGCACAATTAAACTTTATAAAATGGTGTATCCAACATGATATTATTGATTATATTACCACACAGAGTCTAGTGAAACAAGTCCGTTCTTGTAAGTAATTGTATTGTATCCTGTATAAAATGTATACATATTATATGATGTGGTTCTGGATGGAATACCAGTTGGTGAATAAAGAGAACAGTTGATAAATGTTGACCTAGAATCCATTTGACTAAAATCTATCGATCCAGATGGCTGAGAATCAACTGGGTTTAAACAAAATGAATATGTATAAATATTTCTAGATGGTATAGATAAAGAATGATTTAATGGTTGAATAAATTTGAAATAATACGATCCGTCTCTTCGATTTACAACTGTAACTGGCTGAGCAAGACCAGTTGTTTCAATGCCATTAAAATAAAATACAGTTTCTGAAATAACTGGATTATTTGTTTCTTGTTGTGATAATGTATTTGTCCTAGAAAATGGTAAACTATAATCTTGACCAGAAAAATTGAATCTGTTATTATAATAAGTCGGATCAGACTGATTTTCATAGGCTACATTTCGTATAAACCAATGTAATATCTTTACTGATGTATTAGGTGTAAGATTTGCTACAAAAGGTGATTGTAAAACTGGGTATACCGAATCATTACGGGTAAATCCTACTAAATTTTTTTGAATATTATTTTGAAGATACTGTCTTTCAGCTGATCCAAGTATAATTTCATCAGTTACAAGATACATACTATTCATTGTAATGGCATTAGATGAACTAAAAAATGTAATTGGATTAAATGTTATAGTAACAATTAAATTACGATGTTTATATGCTGCACATGTTAGGAACCCGGGTTTAAAATAAAAGTTTTCGTGTAAAACGTGACTATCTGTAAAAGATGATGAATGTTTTCTCGAAAAGAAGAAATGTAAAGGTATGTATAAGTTTCCACCATTTATACTATCAACATTTGTTATAACATTAAAAGAGGCTTTTTCTTCTTTTGTGTAATAAAGTTCCGAGTATATAAGATTCCAGTCAGTTTTTATTATTTCAAGAATAGTGTCATCAAGTGCAATCTGAATCTGATTAATCATTGCTATACCAACATCATTACAATATTGTGGATTTCCTGGTACACCTGCTAAAGATGGTAATGTACATTTGAGATACATATTATTGATTATATCTCCCATTTCTTTGGGTCTAAGATTGAATGAAATAACCTGGTTAAAGGGCCAATTTGTTGATCCATCATTATTAAGTTGAATACTCGCAGAGTATTTTGTAAAATGAGTATGTTTAATATTTTTAAATTGATAAAATGAATCTGTTATATTGCTAATATTATTACTTGTAGAATTATTTATTAGATATGTATCTTGTAGACCAATTGCATCCAGGGAAAGAATCGCCCCGGTTCCAGCCTTTCCAAGTATAGAAATCGGCTCCATTATTATTACTATTGTACCATATTTTTAATATCAACTTTCCACATGTTAAGTATCTGAGTATCTCTAAGAGTTTCCAGTTCTTCAGTTGCCTGTACAGACTCTTTTGTAAGTTTTAAAATAGCCTCTTCCGTATACTGATACGTTTTAATGTCTAATAAATAATCAAACGCACCAAACTTTCTGACAAGTTCATCTTCCAAAGAACTCTTTTTTCTCTTGAAGATGATAAGATCACCATCAACAACTTGACGCACAAACTTTGCCTTGTTGCTAAGAACCTGAGCTTTTTTAGTCAACTCTTCAATCATATTCTGCTTTCGCATATTGTAATATTTGACACGAATCTCAATAAAATCTACAAGTATTTCCTCGGCGGATAAATATTTTTTTATGCCACTCAATGGATGAAACAAATGCATATTACTCGTTCGAATTGTCTTACTTAACTTGAGATCCTTGATAAGATCATGACCCTGATAATCATAAATCTCAAAGTAGACATCATTTGTAGTTGAATTATTCTTATACCCAGAAATAACCTTTTTTTCAAAAAGTTCATCCAGATATTCTTTGTAATCTTGAATCCATCTACCCGGAGGAAGTTCTGTAATTGTAACTGTTGTTCCGCTCAACGTATACAGCCCAAGTGCGATCCATGAATATTTATCATCTATATTCATCGTCCCTTTGAATCCTCTAAACCATGGATTCATCTTTACAAGTGGAAGACCTTTGAGAAAGTTTTTTATATTATTTTTTATATCATCTGGGTTGAATGGTGGAACATAACAGCTAAATCCAGTTCCAATACCCTCGGTTCCGTTTATCAAGACTGTTGGTAAGACTGGAACAAAAAACTCTGGTTCAATCTGTTTACCTTCATCATTCATATGTAAAAGTATAGGATCATCCCTTGGATCAAAAAGTTTTCTAGCATCTGGGGTCAACTTTGTGAATATGTATCTTGTCTGACTTGCATCCTTTCCACCCATCAAACGAGTTCCAAATTGACCACATGGTTCGAGTAAGTGTATATTATTTGAACCCGTGAAATCATGTGCCAACTTTACAATTGTTTCAGCGAGTGAAACTTCTCCATGATGGTACGAAGTTTTTTCAGATACATATGAAGCCAGTTGGGATACCTTCATCTCTTCTTTCGTGAGACCTTTTTCAAAACATGCATATAGAACCTTGCGTTGAGAAGGTTTGAGTCCATCGCACATATGAGCAACAGATCTTCTAAGATCTGCAAGACTAAAATTGATCAAGTCTTTGTGAATAAACTCTGAAATCTGTAAACCAGAAATAGATCCATAGTTAACTTCAAGATCAGATGCATTCTTTTCAGAACTATCAAGGAGCCACTGTTTTCTATCATCAGCCTTTGTCTTGTCAAACGCAAGAACTATGGCATCTTTTGAATTCTCATCCGTCTGAAAAGAAACTGTCAACTGTTTAATATTTTTAAAATACTCACGAGCTTCTACAGACGTGGATGTTCCGAGTCCCTTGTAATATTTAATCTTCCAGCCAGTCTTAGGTTCCTTGTCATGCCAGACTCTAAATGCAGAATCTGTATAAAATGAATATGTTTCAGATCCCTTTGTTGCCTTGATGATAGGAGTAACCATACTGACTACAAAGTCCAACTTTAGTAGACTTGGCCAAAAATAATGAATCATATTGAGAATAAGACCTTTGATATGACTTCCGTCATTATCAGCGTCTGTCATAATCATTAACTTTCCATATCTGAGTTCACTGACAGACGTATACTCTTTGCCTTGCTGAAGACCTAAAATCTTTTTGAGATCATTAAATTCCTGATTCGCTAGCAACTGCTTAACACTGGCATCTCTGACATTCTTACATTTACCTCTGAGCGGAAAAACACCATATAGATCCCTCCCAACAACTGAAAGACCTGATACAGCTAGAGTTTTGGCAGAGTCTCCTTCTGTTACAATCAATATACACTTTTCAGATTTAGAAGTTCCTGCAAAATTGGCATCATCAAGTTTTGGAATACCCGTAATCTTAGACTTTCTGGATCCATCAGTCTTTTTGAGTTCCTTGAGCTCCTTGAATTTAGCAATTGCAAGAACCTCATCTTGTATTCCAGACTTTAAAACATTTTTTATAAACTTTGGAGTCGCTTCAAAGCGACTTCCAAAATCATGCACCTTTAGTGTACACTCTGATTTAACCTGGCTACCAAATGTAGGATTTACCAGAGTTGAACGAACCATGACAAACATTGTATTTTTTACATTTTGAGGCTTCAATTGAAGTTTTTTAGACACCAACTCTTCAATGATACTACTCGTCACTATGCTAACAACATGATCAACGTGAGTTCCTCCTTTGGTTGTACAGACTCCATTGACAAAAGAAACTTGCTGAAATCCATCACTTGGAGCAATAGTAATAGACCATCTATCAGTGTTAATACTCGCAACTTGAACATCATCTGGTAAATACATCTTGGCATATTCTTCTGTAGTCATCTGTCCAAGACGATTTCCTTGGAATAAAATTTTACAATTTGAACTTGTACAGACGACTGCATCATAGACTCTTTTTTCAATAATTTTAAAAAAGTCATCATTGAGACCCGTCATACCAAAACGGACCCAGTCTGGTATAAATGTTATACAGACAGATGATACCGAGCACGAATGTTTTTTTATAACTGGTACACCCGGCTTTGACATGTTGTTTGTCCAAGACTGTGTGTACTTGACTTTATTTTCAGAGTCAAGGATTTCAACTGTAAATAGACTTGAATATATATTGGCAAGTTTAGCACCGTACCCATTTCTACCTCCAACAATACGATCTTGTGTATCATCATAGTTGGTACTTGTGAGAAGATGTCCAAATGTCAACTCTGGATTCCATATGTTTTCAGTTTCATGTTTGACAACAGATATACCACCAAGCGGACCATTATTTCCAATGGAAATTGAACCAGTTTCCTTGTCAACAACTATATTGATATTCTTGACAAGATTTGGGAACATTGAATTTCTATCAATTGCATTAACTAAAATTTCATCAAATATTTTTAAAAGAGCTGGCGAATACATTATATTTTTTTGTATAAATTTATTTTTTGATTCATCAAGTACCCAGTAGTTTTCACTCGTGTTAGCAGTTGGGCCAACATACGAATCGGGGCGTTTGAGAATGTGCTCAAGGTGGGAGATCTTTTGAATAGTTTCAGTCATTTCTTCTTTCTTACAAACACTGATACCCATTTGTTTATCTGCTTATTGACATTCGCTCAATAGTTTTTGGAGATGAAGAACTAAATGTCATGGCGGTTGAATATGCA
>Ga0114958_10001713_pt1 | contig 16933 bp, 15 predicted proteins | sample C_130208_EF_Meta_FD_89577 | JGI IMG/M metagenome (GOLD analysis project Ga0114958, IMG submission 89577) | Freshwater microbial communities from Lake Croche, Canada to study carbon cycling - C_130208_EF_MetaG | ecosystem: Environmental > Aquatic > Freshwater > Lake | place: Lake Croche, Canada...
AAAGCATACCCAAATTGACTTCCGCCTGCAATATCAGTAGCCCAATTTCCTGGATCCATGTAACCAACACTTATCAAATAAGCTGGTCCTAAAAACGCCAATATTTTTCTAAAAACAGTTGTTTTACCTTCGGTTGGAACAGACTGATTTACCTCTTCTAAGGATTTGCTCATAAACCGCAAAATTATTAGCTCAAAAATACAGATTAAATTTTAAAAAAATCAATATATTTGGACAATGAAGCACTATAATTACATTTTTACTGGTTCGGGTTTATCAGCTTTGATGACAGTTTATGAAATGATAATTTCTGGGAAATTTGAAGATAAAACTATCTTACTTTTAGATGAGAATCTAAAAAAAACAAATGATAGAACTTGGTGTTTTTGGGATGACAAGAAACTATATGATAATTTGGCTTCCGTCAAATGGAATTTTGCTTGGTTCAAAAATGAAAACCTTGATAGACAATTAAATTTAGCGCCTTACCAATATAAAATGATTAAGGGTTTAGACTTTTACAACTTGGTATTTGATGTCATTTCTAAACAAGACAACATTCATTTTGAAAACAAAAAAGTTGTTGATTTTGAAGAACTAGATAATCATTGTATTGTTAAAACGGAAACGGAAAGCTTTACTTGTAATCAAATTTTTAATTCTATTTTTAATTCGCAGCCAGTAGAAAGTCAAACAAAATATCCTTTTTTGCACCAGCATTTTATTGGTTGGTTTATCAAAAGTAAAGAATCTGTTTTCAATCCGAATTGTGCCACGTTTATGGATTTTTCTGTGGAACAAAGAGGAAACACACGTTTTATGTATATTTTGCCTACTTCTTCTACTGAAGCATTATTGGAATATACACTTTTTTCAGCTGACTTGCTTGCAACCGAAGAATATGAAACAGAAATCCAAAAATACATTCAAAAATTAGGAATTACTGATTACGAAATCGTCGAAAGAGAAAAGGGAAATATCCCTATGACTTGTTACAAATTCTGGAAACATAACACCAAAAACATCATTAATATCGGTTCTGCTGGTGGTTGGACAAAAGCGAGCACTGGTTTTACATTTAAAAATGTAACCAAAAAATCGAAAGCGTTAGTCAACTTTCTTCAAAACGAGAATGATACTTTGACTTCGGTCAATAGAAGTTTTACAAAATTCCATAAAATGGATAAATTTTGGCTTTATGATTTACTCTTTATCGACGTTTTACATAAAAATAATGAATTAGGGTCAAAGATATTTTCTTCGCTCTTCAAAAAAGGAAATCCCACCATGATCTTTAAATTTTTAGATGAAGAAACAACGCTGTGGGAAGATGTTGTTATAATGTCAAAATGTCCATCTTTGCCATTTTTAAAAGCATTATTCCGCCGATTTATCAATTTTAAAATGTTTGATAATTTTAGCAATAACCGTAACTAAAATCGTAAATGTTATAAAAACTAATTCACGAAAAGCTTCTGTAGTTTGAACAAGCGCTTCATTATTCCTTTGTAAATGATATAACAATCTTTTTTTATTTTCTAAATCAGAAACATCATATGGGAATCCTGAAAAAACATGTGGAATTGTAAGAGACAATAACATAATAGCTATGCCATAAACAAATAAAAGGTAATGCAACATTAACTTGAAATTGTTTTTTCTTTGCACAAAGAAATAACCAATTGCAAATACAAGTAACAATCCAAACTGAATGTAAAACCTATCTAGTTGTTCTAAAAATTCCATAAAATTTATTTTTGAAATGTAAACATAACAAATTTTTATGACTTCTTTAAAAGGTACGTTTAGAATTCTCTTTATCTTTGTTGCTGATTTTGACCTAAGGCGCAACCAAATTTTATGATGCGTAGCAGAATAAAATCTAAAATTTAATATTTCAAATCTAAAACTTAAAAATATGTACCCAGAAGAAATGGTATTGCCAATGCGTGCAGAGCTTTCACAAGTTGGTTTTCAAGAATTGTATACTGCAGCAGATGTAGAAAATGCTATCAAGGCAGACGGAACAACATTAGTTGTTGTAAATTCAGTTTGTGGTTGTGCAGCAAGAAACGCACGTCCTGGAGCAAAAATGAGTTTAGATGGAGCAAAAAAGCCTGATCATTTAGTTACAGTCTTTGCTGGGGTTGATAAAGAAGCCGTTGATGCTGCTCGTCAACACATGTTTCCTTTTCCACCAACATCGCCAAGTATGGCTTTGTTCAAAAACGGCGAATTAGTTCACATGTTAGAGCGTCACCACATTGAAGGCAGACCAGCCGAAATGATAGCTGAAAACCTCAAAGATGCCTACGCAGAGTTCTGTTAATCAGAAAAAAGATTTTACAAAAGCCTTTTGAAATTTTCGGAAGGCTTTTTCATTTTCAAATTTTCAAATTATCTTTGCTTCGAATTCTTCCATTTAGAGTTCACAATAATTTCTCACTTAAACGTTTATAGCATGCAACTGTATAACACCTTAAGCGCAGAAGAAAGAGCCGAACTTATTGACCAAGCCGGCAAACAACGACTTACTTTGTCTTTCTATGCGTATGCCAAAATTGAAAATCCAAAACAATTTCGCGACGATTTATTTATTGCTTGGAACAAGCTCGATGCTCTCGGAAGAACGTATGTTGCCAAAGAAGGAATTAATGCACAGATGTCAATTCCGGCAGAAAATATGGAAGCTTTTCGAGAAACTTTAGAAGTGTATGAATTCATGCAAAACATTCGCTTGAATGTTGCTGTAGAACAAGATGATCATTCATTTTTGAAGCTAACTATAAAAGTTCGGGACAAAATTGTAGCCGATGGTTTGAATGACGAAACATTTGATGTAACCAACATTGGTGTGCATTTAAAAGCGGCGGCATTCAATGAAATTTTAGATAATCCAAACACCATTGTAGTCGATTTTAGAAATCATTACGAAAGTGAAATTGGCCATTTCAAAGGGGCAATAACTCCAGATGTGGAAACTTTTAGAGAAAGTCTGCCCATCATTACCGAACAATTAAAAGAGTTTAAAGAAGACAAAAACCTTGTGATGTATTGCACCGGCGGGATTCGTTGCGAAAAAGCTTCTGCTTATTTTAAGCATCAAGGATTTAAAAATGTATTCCAATTGGAAGGTGGCATTATCAATTATGCCAAACAGATTAAGGAAGAAAATATAGAAAGTAAATTCATTGGCAAAAATTTCGTTTTCGATCATCGTTTGGGTGAACGCATTACCGATGATATTGTTTCGCAATGTCATCAATGTGGCAAACCTTGCGACAACCACACCAATTGTGAGAACGAAGGTTGCCATTTATTATTTATTCAATGTGACGAGTGCAAATCTGCCTTGGAAAATTGTTGTTCTTCTGAATGTCAAGAAATCATTCATATGCCATTGGTTGAGCAGGTAAAAATGCGTCGAGGGGTGAAAAACGGTAATATGATTTTCAGAAAAGGGAAATCAGATAAATTGGTATTCAAGCATTCTGGAGAGTTATCAGATAAATCATTGACTTTTGCCCAAAAATCAAAAGATATTCGCCAAAAAATTAAAACTAAAAAAATACTTCTTGGCAAAGCAGAACACTATTATACCAAAGCAAGTGTTGGGCTTTTCATCATAGAAAATAACAAATTAAACATTGGCGATAAAATTCTAATTTCGGGTCCAACCACCGGAAATGAAATTTTAATTTTAGAAAAAATGTTTGTCAACGGAGGTGAAAACAGCAATGCAAAAACTGGTGATAAAGTAACTTTTGAAGTGCCTTTTCGTATTCGCCTGTCTGATAAATTGTATAAGATTTTAGACTGAAAAAAAATATCATCTTAAAATTCGAAATTTCTTTAGTCAATAACCTACTGATATTTGAAGCCAAATTTATAGAGTATACGAACCGATTGAAGATAATTTCTCTTTTGTATTTTAACATTTAAAAATACTATCTTTACACTTTTAACGTTTATGACTAGTAGTGACGTAGTCACAATCAATATATATACAAAATTATGGCTTGTCAAAGTTGTTCAACATCTGATGGTGGTGCACCTAAAGGATGCAAAAATAATGGGACTTGTGGCACCGATAGCTGCAATAAATTAACCGTTTTCGATTGGCTAGCCAACATGAGTTTGCCGAATGGCGAAACTCCTTTTGACTGTATTGAAGTGCGTTTTAAAAACGGAAGAAAAGAATTTTACCGCAACACCGAAAAACTTACTTTAAGCATTGGAGATATTGTCGCTACCGAAGCGTCACCTGGTCATGACGTTGGTATTGTTACGCTTACAGGCGAATTGGTAAAAATTCAAATGAAGAAAAAAGGGGTAAATCACTCCAGTAATGAAATTGCAAAAATTTACCGAAAAGCATCTCAAAGAGATATTGATATTTGGAGCGATTCTCGCGATAAAGAAGAGCCAATGAAGGTAAAAGCACGAGAATTGGCAATTGCTCATAAACTAGAAATGAAAATTTCCGATATAGAATTTCAAGGCGATGGTTCTAAAGTAACTTTCTATTATACTGCCAATGATCGTGTAGATTTCCGTTTGTTAATCAAAGATTACGCGCGCGAATTCAGCACCCGTATCGAAATGAAACAAGTTGGTTTTCGTCAGGAAGCAGCTCGTTTAGGCGGAATAGGTTCTTGCGGTAGAGAATTATGTTGTTCAACATGGTTAACCGATTTTAGAAGCGTGAATACCTCAGCAGCTCGTTACCAACAATTGTCTTTAAATCCTCAAAAATTAGCCGGTCAATGCGGAAAATTAAAGTGCTGTCTTAATTATGAGTTAGACACTTACATGGATGCTTTGAAAGATTTTCCAGATTTTGAAACTAAACTAAAAACTGAAAAAGGCGATGCAATTTGTCAGAAACAAGATATTTTCAAAGGCTTAATGTGGTTTGCCTATTTTGATAATTTTGCCAATTGGCATGTAGTAAAAATTGAACAAGTAAAAGAAATTATAGCGCAGAATAAACAAGGTAACAAAGTAAGTTCACTTGAAGATTTTGCTATTGAAATTGTGTCTGAACCTGAAAAAGATTTCAATAATGCTATGGGACAAGAGAGTTTAACTCGCTTTGATCAACCAAGAAAGAGCAAAAATAAAAACAGAAATAAAAATAAGGCAAAAGCCCAAAATCAGAATACTGAACAAAATAAAGGACACAACCAAAATCCAACAGAAAAAAGACCAATAATTATCAAAAAGAATGAAGATAAAAAATAGTATACTTTTTATTTTATTGCTTTTTTTAGTCCTCTCTTGTGACAAAAAAAGAGTTTTTGACGAATATAAATCTGTAGGTAAAAATTGGAATAAAGACAGTATAGTTACTTTTGATTTGCCAAAATTAAATTCCAAAAAAGCCTATAATCTCTATGTAAATGTTAGAGATAATGACGAATATCCGTTTAATAACTTATTCCTAATTGTTTCTTTGGAACAACCTAACAGAAAAGTACACGTAGATACCCTAGAGTACCAAATGACCAATCCAGATGGCACACTTCTTGGTGAAGGATTTTCGGATATTAAAGAAAACAAGCTTTTTTATAAAGACAAGGTAAATTTTACTCAAAAAGGACTATATAAGATTCACATCAAACACGCAGTAAGACAAACTGGAAAAATTGAGGGCGTTGCTACACTTCCGGGAATATCTGATGTTGGATTTAGAATTGAATCAAAAGATTAAAAAATTATGGCACAAAAAAACTATGCTACAGTTAAAGACATTAACTACTATAAAAACAAATTTTGGAAATGGTTTTTTTATAGTCTTGGAATTGCTGTTTTATTTTTCACTTTGGCTTCGTGGGGTTTTTTTGGAAGCATGCCTTCCTTTGAAGATTTAGAAAATCCTGAATCAAATTTGGCTACAGAAGTAATTTCCTCTGATGGTGTCACCATTGGAAAATTTTATAACGAAAATAGAACACCAATTAAGTATGAAGATTTGCCTGCAAGCATTGTAAAAGCCTTAATTGCTACTGAAGACGAACGTTTTTATGAACATTCAGGGATTGATGCGCGAAGAACTTTTGGCGCGGCCTTAAAATTAGGCGCCAATGGTGGTGCAAGTACCCTAACCCAACAGTTAGCCAAATTATTATTTCATGGTGAAGGTTCAAGTTTCAAACCTTTTCGAATTATTCAAAAAGTAAAAGAGTGGATTATTGCGATTAAACTTGAACGTCAGTATACCAAAAACGAAATCATTTCCATGTATCTCAACAAAGCCGATTTTGTAAATACAGCCGTTGGAATTCGGTCTGCTGCCAAAGTATATTTCGGCAAAGAACCAAGAGATTTAAGCATTGATGAGTCAGCTATGTTTGTGGGGATGCTAAAAAACCCTTCTCTTTACAATCCATTACGTCGTTTAGAAAAAGTTCGTTTGCGACGAAATACTGTGTTAGGACAAATGGTTCGTAATCATATTATTGATTCCAAAACCAAAGAATCCTTAGCCCGACAACCCATAGTATTGCATTTTCACCCTGAGAGCCACAAAGAAGGTACCGCTACCTATTTCAGAGAATTTCTTCGCGAATACATGAAAAATTGGGCAAAAGAAAACAAAAAACCAAATGGTGACGACTGGGATATTTATACTGACGGTTTAAAAATATACACTACTATAGATTCGAAAATTCAAGCTCACGCAGAAGAAGCTGTTGCTGCTCATATGAAAAACCTGCAACAAGAATTCTTTTTTCAACAGAAAGACAATAAAAATGCCCCTTTTGTAAATATATCCGAAGCCGAAACAAAAAGTATTATGGATAAAGCTGTGAAAAATTCGGAGCGATGGAGAGTTATGAAAGACATGGATAAAACTGAGGAAGAAATTATTGCTTCTTTCAAAGTAAAAGCCAAAATGAAAATCTTTTCCTGGAAAGGTGAAATAGATACCGTAATGACCCCAATGGATTCCATCAGATACTATAAACACTTCTTGCAAACAGGGTTGATGTCAATGGAGCCACAAACAGGACATATCAAAGCTTGGGTTGGAGGGATTGATTACAAATACTTTCAATATGACCACGTAGGGCAAGGCGCAAGACAAGTAGGGTCTACGTTTAAACCTTTTGTATATGCTACTGCTATAGAACAATTAGGAATGTCACCATGTGACACAATTATTGATGGCCCTTTTATGATTCATAAAGGACGCCACAATGTAACCGAAGATTGGGAGCCAAAAAACTCCGACCGTCAATATCGCGGTATGGTTACCTTGAAAAAAGCATTAGCGCTTTCCATCAATACTGTTTCGGCTAAATTGATTGACAAAACCGGTCCAGAGGCCGTGGTTACTATGACTAAAAAACTAGGTGTAAAATCCGAAATTCCTGCACAACCTTCCATCGCATTAGGTGCTGTTGATATTACAGTAGAAGATATGGTAGCGGCTTATAGCACGTTTGCTAATCAAGGGGTCTATGTAAAACCCCAATTTATAAGTCGAATTGAAGATAAAAACGGTGTGGTGCTATATGAACCGGTTCCAGAAAATCATGATGTATTGAACAAAGACATTGCCTATGCTGTTATTAAATTACTAGAGGGCGTAACAGAAAGTGGTTCTGGAGTTCGTCTTCGTACGCAAGGTGGCGGTAGCGGTGACAGTCGTTGGACAGGTTATCCATACATGTTTACCAATCCAATTGCGGGTAAAACAGGAACATCTCAAAACCAATCTGATGGTTGGTTTATTGGTATGGTACCTAATTTGGTGACTGGTGTTTGGGTAGGTTGTGAAGATCGTTCCGCACGTTTTAAAGGGATTACTTATGGTCAAGGAGCCACTGCAGCATTGCCAATTTGGGGGTATATGATGAAAAAATGTTATGAAGACAAAGACTTACAAATCTCCAAAGATCCTTTTCAAAGACCTGATAATCTTTCGATAAAAGTAGATTGTTACGAGCGTAAAAAAGATACCATTTCTGACTCTACCGCTGCTCCAGTTGATGAGCAAAATACCGATGAGTTTGGGTTGTAATAATTTTGTTTATGATAAATAAAAAAGTAAACTCCGTTCAAGAAGCACTCCAAGGCATTGAAGACAACATGACCATCATGTTGGGCGGATTTGGTCTTTGTGGTATTCCAGAAAATAGTATTGCCGAATTGGTGAAAAAAGAAACTACCGGACTGACTTGTATTTCAAATAATGCTGGTGTCGATGATTTTGGATTAGGGCTATTACTCCAAAAAAGACAAATCAAAAAAATGATATCGTCCTATGTGGGCGAAAATGCTGAATTCGAACGCCAAATGCTTTCGGGCGAACTTGACGTAGAGTTAACCCCTCAAGGAACATTAGCCGAAAAATGCCGCGCTGCACAAGCTGGAATTCCTGCTTTCTTCACACCCGCGGGATTTGGAACCGAAGTGGCCGAAGGGAAAGAAGTACGTGAATTCAATGACAAAATGCACATCATGGAATTGGCCTACAAAGCCGATTTTTCTATAGTAAAAGCATGGAAAGGTGACGAAGCAGGAAATCTTATTTTCAAAGGAACTGCCCGAAATTTCAATGCTTGTATGGCCGGTGCTGCAAAAATAACCATAGCCGAAGTAGAAGAATTACTGCCAGTAGGTTCTCTTGATCCAAATCAAATTCACATACCAGGTATAATGGTACAACGCATTTTTAAAGGTGAAACGTTTGAAAAAAGGATTGAGCAACGAACGGTTAGAAAAAAATAAATTTGAAAATGTGATAATTTGAAGATTTGAAAATGCTAGTTATAGCTCATTTCCAAATTTCCAAATTTCCAAATTGACTCGTTATATCATGTTAGGAAAAGAAGAAATCGCAAAACGAATAGCTAAAGAAGTGCAAGACGGTTATTATGTTAATCTAGGAATTGGTATTCCGACATTGGTAGCCAACTATGTCCGAACTGATATTTCGGTTGAATTCCAATCAGAAAATGGAGTGCTTGGGATGGGAGCATTCCCTTTTGAAGGAGAAGAAGATGCCGACATTATTAATGCTGGTAAACAAACCATTACTACCTTGCCTGGAGCGAGTTTTTTTGACTCCGCTTTTAGTTTTGGAATGATTAGAAGTCAAAAAGTAGATTTAACAATTCTTGGCGCTATGGAAGTTTCTGAAAACGGTGATATTGCGAATTGGAAAATTCCAGGAAAAATGGTAAAAGGAATGGGTGGCGCAATGGATTTAGTAGCTTCGGCAGAAAATATTATCGTTGCCATGATGCATGTCAACAAAGTGGGTGAAAGTAAAATTTTGAAGAAATGCAGCCTGCCTTTAACCGGTGTTGGTTGCGTAAAAAAAGTAGTGACCGAATTAGCCGTGATGGAAATTACTCCAAATGGATTTAAACTTTTGGAACGCGCACCTGGCGTTTCTGTAGCACATATTGTTGTTGCCACCGAAGCCGAATTAATTATTGAAGGAGAAATTCCTGAGATGATTATCGATTAAGATACTCCAATAAAACTTCTGATGCATTCCCAAAAGTATTCACAGACTCAATGATACTGACCGCTCTTTTTTTATTCAATTTATAAGTCAAATCAAAAGCTGTGGTAAATAAAATTGACGACATAAAGGGATTATTTATATAATTCACCAAAACATCTCGAGCATTATCAATAGTTTGAATTTCAATATTTTCTTCTTGTTGGAATTTGTATTTGAGTTCTAGTTTTAAAATGCCATCTTCTACAACTGGACGAACATAAATATTGATCAAATCAGTATTACCAATAGTTTTTGCCATAGTAAGCTTAGCAAAAGTTCCATCCGCTAAACTTGATTTGACATTGTTATAAAAATCAGAAAAGCTTTCCTCGAAAAACATTGTAATTATTTTTTAATTAAAAAACCAACTAGCCACAAAAATCGCTGTAATCACACAAACTAAATCAACTAAAAGCATAGTAGATAAAGCGTAACGGGTATTTTTTATATTAACCGAACCAAAGTAAACAGCAATCACATAAAAGGTACTTTCGGCGCTACATTGAAAAATACTACTCAATCTGCCAGTCATTGAATCAGCTCCAAAAGTATTCATTGAATCAATCAAAAACCCTCTTGAACCGGCAGAACTAAAAGGTCTAAGCATCGCCACCGGAAGAGCATCTGTAATTTCTTTGCTAACTCCCATATTAGAAAAACCAAAAGCAATCCAGTTGCTTATAATTTCAAACAAACCACTGTTTCTAAATAAAGAAATCGCTACTAACATTCCCAAAACATAAGGGAAAATCGTAACTCCTGTTTTAATACCATTATTTGCTCCCGAGACAAAAGACTCAAAAACAGTAGTTTTAGCCTCCATAAATTTCTTCTCTTTGACAAATGAGAATAGTAAAGTAAAAGCAATTATTCCAATCAATATCAATCCAGAAAGATTAGAAGTAAAATAGTTTTTCCCAATTAAATCCAACTGATTGACATACATTAACAAGCCAACAATGGCTGCAATTAGTGTCATCAAAACAATAACCAAAGAGGCGCTTTTGAAATTAATTTTTTGTTTAATTCCAACTATTAGAAAAGCAGCAATAGTTCCAATAAAAGAAGTAATAATACATGGCAACATTACGTCTGCTGGATTGCTTGCATTCGCTGCCGCACGATACCCAATTATTGAAGTTGCTATTAAAGTAAGTCCCGAAGCATGTAAACACATAAACATAATTTGAGCATCACTTGCCTTTTCTTTTTCAGGGTTTAATTCTTGCAAACTTTCCATTGCTTTTAAACCAAATGGTGTTGCAGCAGAGTCCAATCCTAAGAAATTAGCAGCGAAGTTTAAAGTCATGTAAGAAATGGAAGGATGATCTTTTGGAATACTTGGAAACACTTTCACAAATACTGGACTTAATAGTTTAGCCAATTTTGCTGATGCTCCAGAAATAATTAAAAGCTCCATTAAACCACAGAAAAAAGCCAAATAAGCAATTAATGGTATGATTAAATCAAGTAGTGTGTTTTTGCATGTGGGCAATAAGCCATCAGATTTTTGAACACCACTATATATTTTTATGGTTTTACTTTTGTAAACATATGTAGTATCCGCATTAAGTTTATCGTAATTGACCACCATGGTTTGCTCTGGTGCTTTTTCTATACTATCTTTAATAAAAAGAGGTAATTGATGAATATACTTTTCTGAAATAAAAATTGGGTCATCTTTTTTACCATTTAGAATATTATCAATGGTATAATTACTTCCTAAAATCAAACTTATCACCACAAAAGCGATTGATGATAAGAAAATAACAAGCCAAAATCTACTTAAAACCATAATTTGTTTTTTTGTAAATATAGTATATAACAAATTTCTAAAGAAAAAAATTTCAAAAGCGTCAAATAATAGCTAATTTTAATGATAATTTTATGATTATAACATTTTATTATAGTAAGATTTATATATTTGTTGACCAATGAAATATTATCATTTTTAAAAAATATATGAAAAAGAATTGCTTACTTCTATTATTCATTGCCTTATTATCTTGTTCAGTATTTGGACAAACACAAGAAGATATAAAAAAAATTACGGCAAACTATGATTTAGTTAAACTTAAAGAAAAAGAAGAGTATTACAGAAAAAAATCTCAAACAGAAAGGCGTATAGCTATTGCCAAAGCACTAGAAAAAAACTGGCCTTTAATTATGGAAAAGCCAGATGGTTCTATTTCAGAATTAATAAGACTTTCACCTGAAGGCTTGCCTATTTATTATAGAACAGATAATGTTAATGCGGCAAAATCAACAAGAGTAAATCATTTAAATAGTGGTGGTTCACTTGGGCTAAACCTAAACGGGCAAGGAATGACTGTTAGAGTTTGGGATGGTGGAAATGTTAGAACTTCACACACTGCGTTTGGTGGAAGTGGTGGAAGAGTAACAGTAATTGATGACCCCTCTAATACCGCTACCATTCAGCATGCCACACATGTAACTGGAACTTTAGTGGCAAATACAATTCCTGCTTCTGCTTCTATAAAAGGAATGGCCTATCAAGCTACTGCACGAACGTTTAATTGGACAGATGATTACTCAGAAGTAATTTCAGAAGCACAATTAGGCATGTTAATTTCTAATCATTCATATGGAGTACCAATTACAAGTAATGGAAATTCTTTGCCACCTTCTTATATTGGTTTATATGACTCGGATGCAAAATTATGGGATGACATAGCTTATGATGCTCCCTACTTTCTTGCTGTAATGTCTGCAGGAAATGATGGTCAGAGTTTTGATAATGCTGAACCAATTGTGTTTGGATATGATAAATTAGTTGGTAATAAAACCGCAAAAAATAATTTGGTTGTTGCTAGTTGTGCAGATGTTAATGTATTTGCTTCAGACGGAACTGTATTACGATCAAATATAAAAATTAGTTCTTTTAGCAGTCAAGGCCCTACTGACGATTTAAGAATTAAACCAGACATTACTGGAAATGGTGAAAATTTAACTTCCGCAGATAATACTTCTAATATATCAATAACATCAATGTCTGGGACTTCAATGGCTTCACCAAATGTTGCAGGAAGCTTAATTTTATTACAACAACATCACAAAAATCTATTTAATAGCTTCATGAGGGCTTCAACTTTAAAAGGACTAGCTTGTCATACTGCAGATGACGGAGGACTAACTGGGCCTGATGCAGAATTTGGTTGGGGATTATTAAATTGTAAAAAAGCAGCAGAAACTCTCACTAATAATGGTTTAACATCATGGGTTTCTGAAGAAAACTTGAATAATGGCCAAACTTATTCTATGACGGTAAACTCAAATGGGACTTCTCCTTTAATCGCTTCCATTACATGGACAGATTTACCAGGTCAAATTTTTAATAGTGGAATAGTTAATGATCCAACTCCAGCTTTAGTAAATGATTTAGATATAAGAATCACAAGAAATGGAACTACTTACTATCCATGGAAACTAACTTCTGATCCTAATAACCCAGCTGTTAGAACTGGAGATAACAATGTGGATAATGTTGAACAAATAAAAATAGATGCTCCAGCTGCAGGTCAATATACAATTACTGTTTCTCATAAAAGAAATTTAGTTTCAGAAAGTCAAAAATACTCTTTAATTATTACAGGAATTACTTCATCTTTTGCTATCAATTCAACGTCAGATAATTTGACTGTTTGTTCTAATCAAAATGCTGTTTACACCTTTAAATACTCACAAACTGGTTCAGGAACTACAACATTTTCTGCTATTGATCTACCTTCTGGAGCCATTGCGAATTTTTCGCCAGCTTCTCTTAGTAGTAATGGAATTGTTACTATGACAGTATCAGGATTGGCAAGTATAACTCCTGGTGAATATTTTATTGGTATCAAAGGAACTAGTAGTACTGAAACAGAAACTAGATTTAAGTCTTTAAGAGTGTTTAACGGAAGTTTTCAACAAATTGAATTACAAGCCCCAGTAAATGGACAAAATGGTTTGTCAACTAACACCTTTCTAAAATGGAATAATCAAGCCAATGCTTTAACCTATCGACTTCAAGTTTCATTATTTTCTGACTTTTCAACATTATTTTTAAATGAGCAAGTTTCTGCAACTGATTATAATTTATCTGGTTTAGTTGAAGCAACTAAGTATTATTGGAGAGTAATTCCTGAAAACAACTGCGGAAATGCTGATATAAACAACGCTATAATATTTTCATTTCATACAGGAAGTTTAGTATGCGGATTAAATTTTGAAGCTACAGATTATTCTAACGCAATTATTGATGTTGTCCCAAATTCTATAGCACATGTGCCACTTATTATAACTGGAGGTTATACTATTGGTAATTTGAAAGTGAATATTGATATAACACATACTTGGATTGGAGATATTATTGTCACGTTAGAAGGCCCAGCATCTATTGGAAGTCCATCAATATTATTATTTGAAAACCCTTGTGGAAATAATAAAAATATTATATGTACTATGGATGACTCAGGGGGAATTCCTACTTGTTCAGGAATTCCTGCCATAAGTGGTGCTATAGCTCCTATTGACCATTTAAGTTCTTTAAATAATTTACCAGCAGATGGTGAATGGATTTTAAAAGTAGTAGATCCAAATAATGAAGACGGTGGAACAATTAACAATTTTAGTATTAATTTATGTAGGGTTGAAGCTGTTGAGTTAGGAATTGGAACAAATCCTATTTTAAATAGTAGTGTATATCCAAATCCAACTAAAGGTATTATTAATGTTGCCATACCTTCATTAACAGCCTCTGCTTCGATTAAGCTGATTGATTTACAAGGAAGACAAATACTTGCCAAAGAAACAAATCAAGTATATACAAGTTTTGGATTAGAAAATCTTCAAGATGGAATTTATTTAGTCCATATTGAAAATGAAAAAGGTTCAATAACCAAGAAAATAATTCTAAAAAGAAACTAAAAAAAGGAGGTCAATGACCTCCTTTTTTTATACATGAATAATTTCATCTTCAGTTAATAATTCTTCTCTTCGCAGTCGCAAGAAAATTTGTGCTACAGCTATTACATCCTTTTCGCAATAAATAACAATGCGATCTATATCTTTATCCACATAATAAACTTTTGCTACTTGACTGCCATCAATATCACCTTTTGGTGATGGAATACCAAGAATTTTTGTTAATAATTTCAAGGAAGTAAAATGCTTGTAATCGCCAAATTTCCAAAGTTCTAAAGTATCTAAATGTGCTATTTCCCATGGTTTTTTACCAAATAGATTCAATTTATTTGGAATGGCAATTTGATTAATTATCATTCGTCTAGCGATAAATGGAATATCAAATTCTTTAGCATTATGACCACACAAAACATGTTGTGCTTGATTAAAATGATTGTCTAAAAGACTAGTGAAATCTTTTAAAATCTTTTTTTCATCGCCAAAAAAAGAGGTAACTCTAAAATTTCGAATATCGCCTTTATTGACAAAATAACCCACAGAGATGCAAACGATTTTTCCAAACTCAGCCCAAATTCCAGCTCGTTCATAAAAATCTTCTGGAGTGTAATCTTCCTTTCTTTGATATTGCGTTTTATGCTCCCAAAGCTCTTTCAATTCATTGTCCAAATCATTATAATGTTCTTCCTGCGGAACTGTTTCAATGTCAAGAAATAGAATGTGATTGAGGTTTATTTTTTCTATCATGATAATCAGCTTTTAAATTATCTGATGTGAAATTTAAAAAAAATTTTTTATAAATGAGTGAAAGTCTTTAAAAAAGTGATTATTGTGTCACTGGACTTAAGTGCCTAAAACCATTTTTACATTATAAACCCTATAAAATAGTAATAATAAGCCTTCAATTAGAATAACTCAATGATAAAGAACAACTTTTCAAAGTAGATTTTACTATTAGTGTGAGCTGCCGCAGGAATTACTTTTGGATTGCAAAGTTTTTTTAAACAATTTAAGATTAGGGAGTGTTTTAGTAAATACTATTTCCATTTGTTGTAATAAATTATTATTTTGAAAAAGTATAAATATAATCTTCAAGTGCTTTCAGCTCATCATCACTCATGCTTTTAGTAATAGCAAAATTAGCTTTCATAATATCATATTGACTAGGGTCAATAATAGGCTCGCTTTCTTCTTTTAGAAACAAAACAATGCTTTGGTTTTTTGCTTTATATGTAGAAGCTATTTCTGTTAAACTTGGCCCAATAACTTTTTGTTCTGCTTGATGACAAGCTATACAATTCCCTTTGGTCTCAAATAATTCTTTGCCAGAAACTTTATCTGGTGTTGCATTAGGATCAAATTTATCCAAATTTTCTTGATTTTCATTTTTACAAGAAATTAATAATAATATCCCTAAACTGAATAGTAACTTTTTCATCTTATTTGTTTAATAATATAGCCGCTTCTTTAGCAAAATAAGTCGAAATTAAACTAGCTCCAGCACGTTTGATGCACATCAATTGTTCCATCATAATTTTGTCATGATCTAGCCAACCTCTTTCAGAAGCAGCTTTAATCATTGCGTATTCCCCTGAAACGTGGAAAACAGTTACTGGGACATTCACGGCGTTTTTCACTTCTCGAACTATGTCAAGATAAGCAATTCCTGGCTTCACCATGACCATATCGGCACCTTCTTCTACATCCCAAAGCGCTTCTTTGATGGCTTCAATACGATTCGCATAATCCATTTGGTAGGTTTTTTTGTCTTTTGGTACTTCTACATCCGATTCTCTTGGCGCAGAATCTAAAGCATCACGAAACGGTCCGTAAAATGCCGATGCGTATTTAGCAGAATAACTCATAATTCCAACATTTGGAAATCCGGCAGCATCTAATCCTTTACGTAGACGTAAAACACGTCCGTCCATCATGTCACTTGGTGCCACAAAATCCGCGCCAGCTTGCGCATGAGAAACTGCCATTTTTACCAAAGCTTCGTTGGTTGCATCGTTTGTAATATCGCCGTTTTCAATAATTCCGTCATGACCATAAATTGAATATGGATCCAAAGCTACATCGGGCATTACAATCATTTCTGGACATGCGGTTTTGATTGCTTTGATAGCTTTTTGCATTAAGCCGTTTGGATTCCAAGCTTCTTTTCCAGTGTTGTCTTTTAGGCTTTCGTCCACTTTTACGTAGATATTTACAGCGCGAATTCCTAAATCGAAAAGTTCTTTTACTTCTTGAACAGTTAAATCTATTGAACGCCTTAAAATTCCTGGCATGGATGGAATTTCAACTTTATAATTTTCGCCTTCTGTTATAAACATTGGAAACATAAAATCGCTTGGACTTAATGTGGTTTCGCGAACTAAACTTCTTATGGATTCGTTTACTCTTAAACGACGTCCTCTTTGTAATGGAAACATATTTTTTAGCTTTATAGCATTCAGCTTTTAGCTGTTAGCTTTATTTAACTTTGTT
>Ga0114958_10001715_pt1 | contig 16927 bp, 17 predicted proteins | sample C_130208_EF_Meta_FD_89577 | JGI IMG/M metagenome (GOLD analysis project Ga0114958, IMG submission 89577) | Freshwater microbial communities from Lake Croche, Canada to study carbon cycling - C_130208_EF_MetaG | ecosystem: Environmental > Aquatic > Freshwater > Lake | place: Lake Croche, Canada...
CCACGACGCGGATGGGCAACTTAAAGTCTTTTCATTTTTGGTAAACGATCAACCAACCAGCGTGACCCCGCTTCGCACACGGCAAGCTATCGATGGATTAGCTGCAACGATTACGGGGTGCTGGTAACGCACCTGAAGGTAACTCGACTTTCGTGCCAAGTTTTAACGGAGTGCGCGCGAGATTTCACCGGCTGCACGCGCAACACGAGGTCCAACTTCAAGTTCTGAAAGTTCACGAAGCGAAACCACACCAACACTGGCCTCTAGACCCGGCACCGAAATAATCGGAGCCGCTATGCCAAAGGCGCCTTGCGGACCATCATTTGTTGCCAGGATCCAAGGCGGATCAAGAGGCCTGCCCGCAGCTGTGCGAGCAGCCAGGATTGCTCGGCCTGCAGCTCCCGCCTCCAACGGGTGGCGCGATCCCACTCGGTAAGCCACATGAACATCGGAACGACTTGGCTCGACCACGACTGCAGCTACCGCTTCAAGGCCGTCGACGATGGTCAGATGAGCGGTGGCGCCAACGGCATCAGCGAGTAATCGCAACGCTGGGAGTGCAACATCGCGGACCAAGGGTTGGACTTGGCGGCCCATCGAGAGCAACGCAAGGCCAAGTCGACATTTGCCATCGGCTGAACGACGCAGGAAGGCGTGCTGTTCAAGCGTGACCACCAACCGGTAAATCACTGTGCGGCCGATGCCTAGCGCTTGAGCTATTTCGGTCACGGTAAGGCCATCTGGCGCTTCGGCAACTACTTCGAGGATGCGAAGGCCCCGCCCAAGGGTTTGTGAGGTTTCTGCAGCCATGGGATAAATGTAGTGGCCCGCAGCAAAAGCTGCGGGCCACTACAAAGTCAAACGATTAAGTCAAACGATTAAGCAGCGAGCTTGCGCACCGAAAATGCTGCGATGATTTCGAAAAGGCCGATAACGATCAACCAAATTCCAACCACCCAAGCAAGTGCAACCACTGACAAAGGCGCAACCAAAATAATCACACCGCCAATGAGAATGACGATGCCTGAGAAAATCGCCCAGCCGCGGCCTGGTGCACCCTTGGCTGAAATTCCTGCAAAGAGATCTGCAAATCCGCGCATCAAGAAACCGACGCCAATGAAGATTGAGAAGACCCAACCAGCAAGAACAACGCTGTCTTGATTGAAGAAATAGCGGAGTGATACAAATCCGATAATGAGTGAGAGCGCACCGGTGATGATGAACAACGCGCGGGAACCGCCACCGATCCCCGTGCCAAATGCGCGCACGATCTGCCAGATGCCGGTAACAAGAAGCCAAACAGCGAAGATCAATGAGAGTGTTCCGAACGCCTTTTCAGGTGCGGCAACAGCCCAGATCCCTACGCCGAGACTGATGAGGCCGAGAAACAACAACACCCACCAATTGCGACTGATTGCTGACAACACTTCATTTTCTTCAGCGGTAACTGAATCCACTGTAGACATTGATCCTCCATGGTTTTTCATAAGCCTGCGCCTGTCGCGCATGCAAAATCGATCGTAGGTGCGCCTTTCGAATGACGGTTCTTGCCACGCCATAGTTCAGCAATAAATGCTCACTCTTTGACTGAAATTGTTCTATTTACCCCTGAGGTGAACCAGTTTGCTTGCAAATTTGCCAATTGACCCGATTCTTGGAGTTCAGCAAGCACAGTGTTGACGCAAGTGATGAGCGGATTTGCAGTCGGAATCGCCAACGCAAAGGTCGCTGCGCCTTTTGAGGCAGGGAACTGCCCCACGACTACGAGTGCGCCAGTGAAAGTCGCCATCGTTTTAGCAACATCGCCAATCGGAACGATGATTCCATTCACGTGGTGATCACGCATTGCGGCTTTCAGATCGTTACTTGACGCGTAGGCCGTTGAAGGTAATGCCAGCGTGTTTTTCACATACCCATCACTCGAAGACCCTTTAACTACACCGAGTTTGGTACCAATTAAGTCTGATTTGCTTCGCACTTTCGCCATGCTTGAATCTGGGCGAGCAAGGAGTACCTGAAGCTCTTTGAAATACGGAGAAGTTAACGCCACCCCTTCAGTTGTTGAATTCACATCAATGCGACCAACCGAAAAATCAAGATCTTGTCGAGTCGGTGCTGTTAACTGCTTGATAGCGACCTTGTTCCACCGCACTTGATCGGAGTCAATACCCAGTCCACTAGCGATCGCGTTTACGACTGCAACGTCAAACCCAACGGGAGCTGATGGGGATCGATCCACGAAAAATGGTGCCACCGGATGCGAATAAGCAACGTTGAGGCGCCCGGCTTCTCTGGTGGTTAATTGCGCGGGCGCACAGTCGCCAGCTGTTGCCAAAGGGCTAGATCCCGCTGTCGCCTTGGCTACTTGTAAATCTGCATTGATCGACGAGGAACTCGCCGCCCCACATGCACTGAGGCAAAGAGCTGACATTGCCGCAATAACTGGAACCGTAAATCTCATCTCCAGGTAGATGCGCGACTGGCGCCGGGACCTAGGGGTGCAAAGCCGCAGCTGCGACCTAGGTGCGCCAAAACTAAGAATTGGAACCGCCGCCAGCTAACGATTCGTGAATCTTTTTACAGTCAGGACAAATGGGGAACTTCGAAGGATCTCGGCCCGGAATCCAAGTTTTCCCGCATAAGGCCTTGACTGGTGTTCCAGTTACGGCACTTTCTACGATCTTGGCTTTCTCAACGTAATGGGCGAACCGCTCGTGGTCACCATCATCGTTACTGAGGCGTGTGTCCTCTTCGAGCAGCGTGCCGCCCGACAATCCAGGGCTGTCCAGCGGCGTTGTCATAGGAGGAAGTGTAATTGTTCGATCCCTGTCGGGGTCTTATGGCTGCAAAAAGGGGACTTAAGACCTTGGACCACCTGTGGACTCCCTCCTACCTTTGGGCTATGCCTCAACAATCACTCGCCCAAGTACCCACCGACGCCCAGTGGTTTTGGCAGGACCATGGTTCCTGCCGCACCGCAGACCCGTTGTTGTTCTTCCACCCGCAAAACGAGCGCGGCAATGCCCGTTCCAAGCGCGATCGCTCAGCCAAACTGGTCTGCGCCGGTTGCACCGTGCGTCTGGAGTGCGCCGACTACGCCGTGCGCGCCCGCGAACCGTACGGAGTTTGGGGTGGACTCTCCGAGGATGAGCGTGAGCAGATCTACGCTCGAATCGAGACTCGCTTTTACCCGCGTGCCCGTGGTGAAGGTTCTCGAGTAGCCGCCTCTGAGATCGCAGCAGCGGTGTCGCCACGCGTTCTGGGTATCGCATAAGCAATCTGCGCTCAATGCTTTGGTCACCCAATCGTTCTGTACGCCCGCCAATGGCACTAGCGTTCGGAACGTGAACCTCAACAATCGTGACTTCCTCCAGGAGTCAGACTTCAGCGCCATCGAACTCCAGGGTCTCCTTGATTTAGCAGTGCTACTCAAGGCCGAAAAGAAGTCTGGCGATGAGCGTCAGCGTCTGACTGGCAAACATTTGGCTCTCATCTTTGAAAAGACTTCGACTCGCACCCGAATAGCGTTTGAACTCGCGATGAAGGACCAAGGTGGCCACTCCACCCTGCTGGATCCCGCAAGTTCACAAATAGGCCACAAAGAGTCAATCGCAGACACTGCGCGAGTTCTTGATCGCTGGTTTGATGGCATCGAATATCGAGGCGCTGATCACGCAACCGTTCTGGCCCTTGCCGAATTTTCAAGCGTTCCAGTCTTCAATGGCCTCACCGACCGCTGGCATCCCACTCAAATGCTTGCCGATTTCCTCACCATGCAAGAGCACGCTCCCGACACCGGCTCGCTTCGATACGCCTATGTCGGTGATGCTCGCTACAACATGGGCAACTCACTGTTGATGATGGGCGCGATTATGGGATCCGACGTGCGAATTGTCGCACCTGCCGTTCTGTGGCCAGACCAAGAAGTTCAGGACTTAGCTCAGACCCGCGCAGCGCAAAGTGGCGCGATCTTGACTCTCACCGAAAACGTAGAAGAAGGCTTGGCCGGAGTCGATTTCGTGCACACCGACGTGTGGGTCTCGATGGGTGAGGCTAAGGAAGTGTGGGATGAACGAGTGTCACTGTTACGGCCGTATCGCGTCGATTCCACTCTCATGGCTCATGCAAATCACGCGAAATTTATGCACTGCCTACCCGCTTACCATGATCAGAACACGGCTATCGGTCGGCAGATTGCACAGCAATTTGGTCTTCTCGACGGCGTCGAAGTTACCGATGATGTCTTCGAATCGCCCGCGAGCATTGTGTTTGATCAAGCCGAAAATCGGATGCACACGATCAAAGCTTTGCTTGTGGCAACCTTAGAAAACTAAACCTCTACAAGTAAGGGGTCCAAAGCGATTCGCTTTGGACCCCTTACTAATTACGCCTGTTGTGACTAAGCCTTGCTGAGTCGATCTCGCAATTGAGCTAGCTCAGTGCGCAACTCTGCTGGCACATGATCACCAAACTGGTTGAAGTACTCCTCAGTGAGGTCCGCTTCGGCAAGCCAGGTAGTTGGGTCAATGGCGAAGAGCTCTGCGAGCTTGTCTGCGCTGATGTCTAGGCCCTCAACGTTGAGGTCGCCAGCAGCAGGCACTCGGCCAATTGGTGTTTCAACTGCTTCGACTTCACCGTCAAGGCGACGAACGATCCACTCGAGAACGCGTGAATTTTCGCCATAGCCAGGCCACATGAACTTGCCGTCTGAATCCTTGCGGAACCAGTTGACTGAATAGATGCGAGGCAACTTGTCAGGTGTTGTAGCAGCACCAACCTTGAGCCAATGGCCCCAGTAGTCGGCCATGTTGTAGCCACAGAATGGAAGCATGGCGAACGGGTCTCGACGAAGTTGACCCATGACGCCAACGGCAGCTGCGGTGGTCTCTGAAGAAACGCTGGAGCCGATGAACACACCGTTGTTCCAGTCAAATGACTCAGTTACCAAAGGCACGTTTGTCGCGCGGCGACCGCCGAACAACATTGCATCAATTGGCACGCCGGCTGGATCTTCCCAGTTCGGCGCAATCGAAGGACACTGGCTGGCTGGTGCAGCGAAGCGAGCATTTGGGTGACTTGAAGGCTCGGCGGACGCTGGGGTCCAGTCGTTGCCCTTCCAGTCAATCAAATGTGCTGGTGCTTCAGGGGTGAGGCCTTCCCACCAAATGTCGCCATCGTCAGTCAAGGCAACGTTGGTGAAGATGCAGTTGGCGTCCAAGCTTGCGATCGCGTTGGCATTGGTGTCTAGACCTGTGCCTGGCGCAACACCGAAGAATCCAGCTTCTGGGTTGATCGCGTAAAGCCGACCGTCATCGCCAAAACGCATCCAAGAGATGTCGTCGCCAATGGTCTCGACCTTCCAACCTGGGATGGTTGGCTGGAGCATTGCTAGGTTCGTCTTGCCACAAGCCGATGGGAATGCAGCCGTTACGTAACGCACGCTGTTTGCTGGTGAAGTGAGCTTCAAGATGAGCATGTGCTCAGCTAGCCAGCCTTCATCGCGGGCCATTGCTGAAGCGATGCGAAGCGCAAAGCACTTCTTGCCAAGAAGAGCGTTGCCGCCGTAGCCAGATCCGTATGACCAAATCTCGCGAGTTTCTGGGTAGTGAACGATGTACTTGGTGTCGTTGCATGGCCACGTGACGTCATCACGCTTCACGCCTGCTTCGTCAATCAACGGGTAACCAACGGAGTGAATTGCGGGAACGAAGTCACCATTCTCGCCAATGACATCGAGCGCTGGTTGACCCATACGAGTCATGATGCGCATGCTGGCAACAACGTATGGGGAGTCAGAAATCTCGACGCCAAGTTGTGCGATACGTGAACCCAATGGGCCCATAGAGAACGGAATGACATACATGGTGCGTCCGCGCATTGAACCTGCAAAGAGTTCGTTCATCTGAACGCGCATCTCTGCTGGCTTAGCCCAGTTATTTGTCGGACCCGCATCAATTTCATTTTCGGAACAAATGAAAGTGCGGTCTTCAACTCGAGCAACGTCACTTGGGCTTGAGCGCGCCAAGAAGGAGTTCGGGCGAATTTCTGGGTTGAGCTGGATGAAAGTACCTGAGGCAACCATGAGCGCCGTGAGGCGATCCCACTCAGCCTGGGAACCATCACACCACTGAACGCGGTCCGGCTGGGTCAGTGTTGCCATGTCTTCCACCCACTGCAGCAACTTCTTATTTTTTGTTGGTGGATTCTCGAGACCCGGAACCGACATAAACACTCCTCGTTGAGTAACTGAATGGGACCAAGGATGCTCCCTTTTTGGAGCTTGAACAGCACGGAAAGCCATGAAAACGTTCTCTTGTGATCAAGTGCACAAGTTTCATCCAGCGAATGGGCTAAAAATAGTGGCGCGGCTCACGTTTGACTGTAATTTCAGGCCTTTTCAGAAATTGAACTCGCCATCCTCGCCACGATTTCTTCCAGGATTTGCGGCGATGTCGCGAAGTTCAACCGAGCAAAACCTGCTCCCCCGGGGCCAAAGGTAGCCCCGGAATTCAGGGCCACGTGCGCCCGATTTAAGAAGTGTTCGGCAGGGTCAATTTCAAGGTTCAAGGCCCGACAATCCAGCCAGGCCAAGAATGAAGCCTGCGGTGCGGTGAAGGTCACCTCGGGTAATTGCTCGCGTAGCAAGGCTCCAAGTAATGCCGCCTGCGTTTCCAGATGAGCCAGCATGGTGTCCAACCAAGGTGCGCCTTGCGTGTAGGCAGCCACTGCGGCAAGCGCACCCAAATGACCTGCGCTGTGTTGCACCTCTAGCGGAATACGTTCAACGAGATTGCTATGTAACTGCGAGCTGTTAGACACCACTTGGGCACACTTAAGCCCCGCGATGTTCCACGCTTTTGATGCCGAAATCACACTCACGGCTGAACCTTCGCCAGCTACCGCAAGATAAGGAATGAATTCATTTCCAAGGTGAGTGATCGGCGCGTGAATTTCGTCAGCAACGACAAACACTTGATGTTTGAATGCCAGCTCGGCAATGAATTGCATCTCACTTCGATCAAAGACGCGGCCCGTCGGATTATGCGGACTACACATGAGAAACGCTGTCACATCATTTCTGCTGAACGCTTCTTCCATCAATTCTTGATTAAACGTGTAGCGAGATCCATCCCAAATCAATGGCACGTCAACAACATTGCGGTGAGCAACATCGGTGATCGTTGTAAAAAACGGTGGATAGACCGGGCTGTTGATCACTACTGAATCACCAGGTTTGGTCTTGGCAATCAACACATGACCCACTCCGGTTAAAACATCTCCTACCGGAATCACACACTGTGAATCGATGATCCAGTTCCACCTAGTTGCGCTAAAAACACCCAGAGCTTCACCTACCGCTCCTGTCCACGCGTAGCCCGTGTCTGAGCGGTTAATCGCATCATGCAGCACGGCTGAGATTGGTTCAGCCAGCGTGAAATCCATCTCTGCGACCCAGGCTGGGATGACCTCGGTCCCAAAAACTTGCCACTTTGCACTTTTGCGTAGGCGAAGTTGAACTAACGAATCAATCGGAAAATCGTCCACGTGCTCAGGATCGCATATGGGTCAGCGATTTGAATCGGCGTAACCGTAAAGAGTTGGCGACTACGAAGACTGAGGAGAAAGCCATAGCGGCACCGGCCAACAGCGGGCTGAGGAGGCCTAAAGCAGCAAGCGGAATCATCGCCACGTTGTAAGCAAAGGCCCAAAAGAGGTTGCCTTTGATTACCCGCAAGGTTTGGCGCGAGAGCCTCAGTGCATCGACTGCGGCAACGAGGTCGTTGCGCACCAAAGTGATGTCGCTGGCTTCTATCGCCACATCTGAACCAGCGCTCATAGCAAGCCCAAGATCAGCCTGAGCCAAGGCTGCAGCGTCATTGACACCGTCACCCACCATCGCAACGACAAAGTTTTGACTTTGTCGTTCTCGAACTACCTCGACTTTGCCTTCCGGAGCCACCTCAGCAATCACTTCTGAAATGCCCACCTGATCGGCAACAAGACGAGCAACCACTTCGTTGTCACCGCTGAGTAAGACTGGATGTACACCTAAGGCAATTAATTCCTGAATCGCACCAGCACTCGTCGGGCGCACTGTGTCTGACAACGTGATGAGTCCTACCACCACACCCGCGCTTGCGACTGCTACTTGCGCTAGTCCAGATCGGCCTGCTTCATCCAATGCTTGACCGAACCACGCAGGCTCGCTTTCACCAGTTTGCGCAAGAACCCAGCTTGGGCGCCCTACAACGACTTCTTTGATGCCAAGAATGCCTTTGGCCCCAAGACCTGGGAAGTTCTGAAAATTCGTGACGTCTGCAGAATCATGTGGCTGATTAGCTATCGCTTTTGCCAGCGGATGTTCGCTAAATTTTTCTATCGGTGCTGCAATATTGATCAGGTCACTGGCGCTGAGATCAGGTGCCGGAGTGACACTGCGCAATTCCACTTTGCCCGTGGTGATGGTTCCAGTTTTATCCAGCAAGATCACATTGACTCGGCGGCTCTGCTCAAGAGTCTCCGGACCGCGAATAACAATGCCCATCTGCGCGCCCTTGCCGGTGCCCACGAGTAATGCGATGGGCGTTGCAAGCCCCAACGCGCATGGGCAAGCGATGATTAAAACAGCCACCGCCGCAGTGAAGGCCTGCTGGGCATCTTGAGTTGCAAGAAACCAAACCAACCAGGTAAATACTGCAGCTGCGAGTACGGCAGGCACGAAAATTGCGGAGACTCGGTCAGCGAGCCGTTGAATTGGTGCTTTGCCCGTTTGAGCCGCGGTGACAAGTTGCGCTATCTGTGCAAGTTTGGTCTGCTCACCAACGCCTGTTGCGCGCACTTCCAAACGCCCATCCAAGTTGATAGTTGCTCCTACAACTTTTGAGCCTGGCTCTACGAGTACCGGCACTGATTCGCCGGTGAGTAATGCTTCGTCGATTGAACTAGCTCCAGAAACCACAACGCCATCGGTCGCGACTCGCTCCCCCGGCCGCACAATGAAGTGATCATCAACTTTGAGTTCTCCCAGTGGCACGAGGCGTTCAACTCCGTCAACGAGAACCGTCGCTTCTGCTATTTGCAGTGAAAGCAAGGAGCGGATCGCTGCACTTGATCGACGCTTAGCGCGTGACTCAAACCAGCGACCAGCAAGTACGAAAACTGGAACAGCCGCAGCAACTTCGAAATACAGTGCAGGCAAATTCATGCCATCTGTCATGACGCCTAAGCCATGGTCGGCTTTGTAGTCCAAGACGCCAGAACCACCAAAGATCAGCGCCCATGTGCTCCAGGTGAATGCAGCCAGCACACCGATACTGATGAGGGTGTCCATCGTGGCTGTGCCATGGCGAAGGTTGAGCAAGGTTGCTCGATGAAAAGGCCAAGCACCCCAAGTGACAACCGGAAGGGTCAGCAAGAAGACGATCCACTGCCAGCCACTGAATTGCAGAACGGGAATCATCGAAAGCAGCACCACAGGCACTGCGAACCCAAGGGATACCCAAAAGTGCAAACGCATTTTTCGTACTTCGTCTGCTGCCGCTTGCTCTTGCGTGACTCCAGAGTCAGGCGCGATCGCGTCATAGCCTGCATCTCGTACTGCTTGAACTAGCGCCTCGATTGTTACGTCTGGTGGGGATGTGATGTGAGCAGATTCAGTTGCGTAATTCACTGATGCCTGGACTCCTGGCAAAGTATTCAGGCGATTTTCAATATGACGAGCACAAGCCGTGCAAGTCATTCCGATGACAGGAAGGTCAATTTCCTCGAGTGTGTTCATCCGCAACGTCACCACATCTATAGCGATTGGCTGTGCACCTTACTTATTGAGCATACTTTCCTTTTTACGAGTGAAGGAAGTTAAGAGTGCAAGCCGAGAGTGAACATCCGCCTATTCGCACGTTTAAGCCTCGGCGTGGGCGAATCACTGCACGGCAATCACTGGCTCTTGAGGTTAGAAGTCCATTCTTGCTCGATGCCGACCAGCCGCTGGATCTAATCAAGCTTTTTGGCGGCAAACCAGTCATCGTGGAAATTGGTTTTGGCACGGGCATCACCACGGCAGCAATGGCATCGGCACAGCCAGAAATTGGGTTCTTGGCCATTGATGTACACACGCCAGGAGTGGGCGATCTTGTGGCAAGAATTCATGAAGAGAATATTGCGAATCTCTTGGTAATAGAAGGTGACGCCATCGCAGTGCTTACAAATTGCATCGCACCCAACTCATTGACGGGTATTCGAAGTTTCTTTCCAGATCCATGGCCCAAGGCCCGCCACCATAAGCGGCGACTCGTGCAACCTGAACGAATTCAACTCATGGCAAGCCGGGTAGCGGCAGGTGGCACCTGGGATATCGCAACTGACTGGGTTCCCTATGCCGAACACATCGCTGAAGTAATAGCCACGCAACCACAATGGGACGGTGGCTGCGTGGAGAGGCCTGATTGGCGACCGATCACCCACTATGAGGCGATTGGCCTGTCGCATGATCGAGTAATTACCGATTTTCGCTATGTGCGAACTGAAATAGCCCACACATGAGCCATAAATAAGGCACGATTCCCGTCATGGCCCTCCTCGGTAGCACCTCACTAGATGTTTTCCCACTCTGCTTCGGCGGAAACGTTTTTGGTTGGACGGTCGACCAAGACGCGGCCTTCGAGATTCTCGATGCTTACGCAGCCGCTGGTGGCAACTTCATCGATACCGCGGATATGTACAACTCGTGGCTCCCTGACCATTCCATTGGCGAGTCAGAAATCATCATCGGAAATTGGATGAAGGCTCGTGGCAACCGCAGCCAGATGATCATCGCCACCAAGATTGGCAGCCTGCCTAGTCGCAAAGGTCTAGCCGGTAGCAATATTCCATTAGCCACTCAAGATTCACTAGATCGTCTACAGACTGAATACGTTGACGTTCTTTACGCGCATCGCGATGATCTCGATACGCCAATGCTGGAAACGATGACGGCATTTGATGCGCTCGTACAGTCTGGCAAGGTTCGTTACTTGGGTGCTTCAAACTTCACAGCAGAGCGACTTCAAGAGTCACTGGACGTCAGTGCCGCAAATGGGTTGGCTGCGCATTCGCTCATCCAAAACCATTACAACTTGATGTTCCGCGAAGAATATGAAAACGGTGCCCGAGTTGTGGCGGCCAAAGCTGGGATCGCTCATGCTCCTTATTACGGGCTAGCAAGTGGCTTTCTCACTGGTAAATACCGTCCAGGAATTGATGTTGATAGCCCTCGCGCTCGTGGCGCTGCGAAGATGCTTGACGAGCGCGGGCTGGCAGTTCTTGCTGCGATGGATGCTGTCGCCGAAGCTCATGAAGTCCCCCTTGCTGCAATTGCCTTGGCTTGGCTTTATGCCCAGCCAACAATTGGCGCTCCCATTGCAAGCGCGCGAACCGTAGAACAGCTCAACGAGTTGCTACCTATGGCCACACTGAAATTGACAAGTGCCGAGCTTGATTCGCTCACGAAGAGTTCAGAACTCTAGAGACAGAGTTCTGAACTCTTGATGGGTGCTTTTACACTCTCGATAGACAATTCCGCATGCACGCAGCCGATTTCTTAAGTCGCACCGGACGGATTTTTGCAAGCGCCGAAGGCTTCTCCTATTAGCTAGGATGTCGGCGTGACTCAGGAACCGAGCAACTTAAAAGCTACTGGGCTCGTTCCTGGCGTCAACACCGATTTTTCTAATCAGTTGCTATTACGTCGTATCGATCGAGACATCTTTACCGGTCACGCCAATGGCGGCGGTCCCATCCGAACCTATGGTGGTCAGGTGGCAGCGCAGTCACTCATGGCTGCGGGGATGACGATCGATGATCCGGAACGCCAAGTACATTCACTGCATGGATATTTTCTGCGGCCAGGACGTACCGAAGAACGCATCACTTACATAGTTGAACGTCCACGTGATGGCGGTTCGTTTTCTTCGCGCATCGTGCGAGCAATTCAAAATGGCGAAACGATTTTCATGATGACTGCCTCGTTCTCCGTTCAAGACTGGGGCCCAGAGCACCAATTTGAACAGCCGATGGCGCCGCCACCCGACGAAGGCACCTCGGATCCGCACATGGACCCCGAATTGGAAGACGGGGAAGATCGGCCGGCCTCGCGAAATCGACGGCGCTGGATTGACCTTCGGTTGTTCAATCCCGAAGAGTCCGTAAAGATGAAAGATGGACGCTACGAACGCATGGCCTGGGTACGCATTCTTCAAGAGTTGCCAGACAACCCACTCATCCAGGCTTGTGCTCTTACCTATCTCTCAGATCTGACTATGGTGCCAACAGCGCTGAGCCCTAACACTCACATGCGCGATCAATTACAGATGGCCTCTATCGATCACGCGGTCTGGTTTCACGCGCCAATACGCACAGACCAGTGGCTGCTTTTCGCGCAAGATACTCCTGTAGCTCGTGGCGGCCATGGATTGGCACGTGGACTTTTTTATGATCAAGACGGCATTCTTATTGCATCAGTTGTGCAGGAATCCCTCATCCGTGGACCTCGCAAAAAGAAGTCTTAAATCATCACTATCTGTTCGCTGGTAGTTCAATGGTTTCGTTGGTTGTAACAAGTAGGCGGGCAAATAACTCGTTCTTGAGTTCAACGACCAATCCTGGGCGATGCCTATACACCGCGCAGAAGTCTTTCCCACCCTTGGAACGAGTGGTTCCTAACATGACGACTCCCGGAATTCCTGTTCCAGGTGCACGGATTCCCCGCAATTGAACCCAGAGGTCCTCCACACGTGAAATCGAATCCACCTGCTGCCAAGGAATCGAAAAGTCCCCATGTAACGAACCTAAACGTTCCCATTTAGACATTGCGAGCGTAAGGCCTTCGGGTGTTGAAATGAGTTGAGCCATAGGTCCAATCTACAACTCCTCTTACCCATGCAGGAGTGATGTTATGCGGGCAGTTGCGCAATCAGAATCGGAACTTCGGCAAGCGAGCGCAACGTGTCATTCATGTGAGTGCAGCCGTCTATCCCCGGTAGTTTTTCATTCACGGAAACACGGAAGTTGCGAAGAGGTTGACCCACCATCCGCCCAACGGAAAGAGTTGCCATTGGACATTCGTAATGTGGCAACACTCGTGGATCAGCTGAAATTGAAATGACATTTCCCGTCACTGGATCAGCGGTTGCCGACACCACGTATTCATGAACTGCATGTCGCTGACCCTCAGGTGATGTGTACGAATCCTGGAAAAAAGCTTCGATATGCGCGATCCCATTTTCAGTCCACACATCTATTCGGCGCGATCGACGATGTGAGGCTCCTACTGGCGAGGTCAGTTCATGCCAGGCATTTGAATCATCTGGATTATCAATGTCAGGGACCGGCTTGGTGTCGCCCATCGAACTGTTCGTGCCATCGGGATTCAAGGCTTTTGAACCTGGCGCAAATCCGGCGCAAATACCTTCCATAACGCGCTTGGGCATCATCTCCAGCATTTTTTTATTCTGCGCTTCGAGTTCCTCTGGTGTTTGCCAGAATCTCAGCGCGACACTTCCCACCAGGGTTGCTCCCGAAAGATCATCAAGCAAGAGATACAGCGGCGTTCCAGCAGCCACTTCATCGGGAACTGCTGCCACCACTCGACCACGTGAGTTACTTCCACCGGTTGCACCCACTAGGACTTTGATTCCTTCGCGAGCTGGCGTTGATTCCATCGCCACAATTCCTCGATCAGGCGCAACAGTTGCCGTTAACAGATCTTCTGCCAGCACAACTGGTGCGCTGCCATCCATCGGTGTGAGCAGATCACGCGAGCGCCCGATGATGGTCCGATTGGCTTCCATGCCCTGCGGCCAGACACTGTCAATCGTTGAGGTCCGACGAATCGATCCCGGGCGCCGAACAGGAGCAGCAACCGCTGGGCCTTTGGGGTAAAGCTCAAGTGGCACAACAATTGTCATAATTCTCCCTTTCGCTGTCCGGTCTTGTGAAAGTACCGGCGTGACTTGCGTATTGAGTGCAGTCTTAACCATGCTCAGCCGCTGGGCAAGCAAAACAGGCAAATCCAAGAGAAGTAGTGCGCGTCAGACGGACGGGAGCAGCAGGGTGAATGTGCAGGCGAAGCGTAAACCGAGCACATCAACATGGCTGACCCGAAATTTGGTGCTGCTCACCCTGGTCTCACTGACTCAAGATGCTGCCAGCGAACTCCTCTATCCATTGCTTCCGCTTCTACTCACTGGCGTCTTAGCTGCGCCGCCTGTGATTTTGGGCGTCATCGAAGGTTGCGCTGAGGCCACTGCGGGGGTGACGAAATATTTTGCAGGTCGTTGGTCAGATACTCGCGGACGTAAACCTTTTGTCGGTGCTGGTTACGGACTAGCAGCCGTGGGCAAGATCGTTATTGCGCTGGCTATGGCTTGGCCCGCTGTGCTTGCTGGCCGCGTGATCGATCGGTTCGGCAAAGGTATTCGTTCGGCCCCACGAGACGCACTCATTGCGGCTTCGGTGCCAAAACAAGCACTAGGTCGAGCATTCGGCTTCCACCGAGCCGGCGATAATCTCGGCGCCGTCATAGGCCCGCTCATCGGGCTCTTGGCGCTGTCGCTACTCAATGACAATCTTCGAGCAGCTTTGTGGTGGGCAGTTGTTCCTGCAATTTTGTCTGCCCTGCTTGTGCTCTTCGTTCGCGAACCAAAACGCATGCGCAAAGAAGAAGATGCTTTTCAAGAGGGACAAGATCTAGGAATCAAAGCGGTTCACTTGCACTCCCCACTTCCAAAACAGTTTTGGCGGGTGACGATTGTCTTGGTCGTCATCGCGCTAGTGAACTTCCCTGATGTATTGCTCTTACTCAGAGTGATGGATCTTGGATTTAGCACCACTCAAGTTGTACTGGCTTACGTCTTATTTAACGCAGTCAACACACTCGGTGCATATCCCGCAGGTGTGATGACAGATAAATGGCCGCGTCCGTATATTTACGCGGTTGGTTTGGCAGCCTTTGCCGTTGGCTACCTTGGTTTAGGGCTCGTGACTGGTGGAGCTGGAGTCTTCATCTGTATTGCTATCTATGGACTTTTCCCTGCTTTTACCGATGGCGTTGGCAAGGCTTGGATTTCATCCCTCGTTCACGACGATCACCGCGGACGCGCCCAAGGGATCTATCAAAGTCTTAATAACGGCAGTGTTCTCATTGCTGGATTGTTAGCTGGAATTTTCTGGACTGCCGGTGCTGGCAACGGAGTACTCCCTTTGCTCGTCTCGGGAACAGTCGCTGGGCTCGCTGCGATTGCATTGGTCGCTGCGCGTTTTATTGCAAGACGACCAAACTGAGTAGTGAACTACCACCAGGCTTGCGGGTAGTTCGCGTCTCCGAGCACCCGATGCGTCGCCCAAGCAAGCACGACCACAAGCGCAGCGAGCAAAACCAACAACGGCAGTGCCAAAGCAGCAATGCCCGCCGAGGCTGAGGTCAACACCGCGATCATCGGAATTGCAATCGCTGGGGCATGAAAAATTCCGAATAAGTGCATCAGCAACATCGTGATTCCACCTGCAAGAACCGCTTTAACGAAAACCGGGCCTGGCAGAGCTGCAATTGCGAACCCAACACATCCGGCGACCGCATATGCAGCAATCACTCGAAGTGGCCGGGACATTGGGGAACCTGAGGTGGCGAGAACCAGTAAGAAACTCACAACGGTAGGCGCCAAAAGGGGGGCGAGCACACTTCCGCTGATGTGTAGCAACCAATAGGCAAGGAAAAGGATTGAAAGCCCTACCGTCTCGATTCCTGCTAAAGCACTAGCCTGCTTGAAAGACTTGCGTTGACTGAGATCAGCAACGGGGTGCACTCGACTCGGTCGTTTCAAACGCTTCCGCGACTCCTTGATCATGAGCGCACAGTATCGCTCGAATTACATTCTGACTGTCGTGAATCTCGATAGCACTACTTCGTTATTCTGGATTCTTGCCACTGTTGGGCAAACAGTCCAACCAGCATTGCAACGAAAGACACTAAGTAGATCTGCCCGACGATCGCTTCGCTCGTTGCAAGCAAGTGACCAATATTAGATTGCGACGTTAAATCGCCATAACCGATCGTTGTCAATGTAGTGAGACTGAAATACATATACGCGGGAGAATCTTGAGGCGTACCAAAGAACAACTCACCTCGTAAATCGTTAGTAGCGATAAAAGCGTAGAAGTACGTAATCGGGATGAGTAGATATGCAGCAACTGCACCAAACAACGTTCCACGCGTTACATGCCGGTGTTCAATCAGTCGCCTAATAATGACGATCGGAGCCAGCGCCGCAAACACCACGACAACGGACGGTGCAGTCACTTGACGGGTTGGGTCAGCCTTAATAAATCCGTCGGTGAACACCAGGATTGCTGTCGCTACGACCAGCAGGGAAATCACGATGTCGAAGGGCATTAACCAACGTCGGGCCAAACCAGCGGCCCGCAACGCAAGAAGTAGCGTTAATCCGACAGTCAGAGTGGCCAAGGTTGAGAACAATCGAGCACCAAAGGTTTGCTCCGGCTGATACACGTTGACCATCGACAATAAAACGATGGATCCCACCGTCAGGGACAACACCAAACCGAAGCGATCGAGGTATTTGGATTTGCCGTCAAACAGTACGATTTCTTTGCCTTTGATCTTCATAAAGCGAAAATAGCGCCTCGTCTGACCGAGTTTGCCCCCCATCCATGAGGAAATTTCCTCGTGTTTCGGTCAAATTTGCCAAAAAGACACCCTGCCGTTAGGTAAATCACCATTCTTAGGGAAGACTTCTCTATAGGTACAGACAGATCAGCACCACAGTCCTGAGATGCCCGCCCTACTTTTCAGCCTCGGCTGAGAAATGGCGGGCTTCGTAACATCTGAGCAACTGCACAGAACAAGGACGAAGGCGTGATTCAACTGACCGCG
>Ga0114958_10001716_pt1 | contig 16927 bp, 14 predicted proteins | sample C_130208_EF_Meta_FD_89577 | JGI IMG/M metagenome (GOLD analysis project Ga0114958, IMG submission 89577) | Freshwater microbial communities from Lake Croche, Canada to study carbon cycling - C_130208_EF_MetaG | ecosystem: Environmental > Aquatic > Freshwater > Lake | place: Lake Croche, Canada...
TCAGGGACTCGTCGTTCCATGTCTTCAAAACCATGCTCGTAGGCCTCGTCGTAAGGGATGAAAATCAATTCGCTAGCCGAGCCGGTCCGTTCACAAATGGTGCGAGCAAGATCTGCAATCGTAATTTCTCGTTGCGCCCCAACGTTGAACACGCGGCCCTCAGCTTCAGTGGAACCGGCAAGCCCCAACAATGCTTCGACGCTGTCGGCAACATGGCAGAAACAACGACGCTGCGATCCATCGCCGTACACCGTGATCGGCAAACCTCGAAGCGCTTGCTCGACGAACCTAGGAATGACCATTCCGTAATGACCTACCTGGCGTGGGCCTACGGTGTTGAACAGTCGAACAATGACGGCGGGGAGCCCTTTTTCTCGCCAATATGAATAGGCCAGGATTTCTTCAATTGCTTTAGCTTCGCTGTATGACCACCGAGATTTAAGTGGTGACCCCAAAATGCGGTCATCCTCTTCATTCAGTAGATCTGAGGTGTTTTTGCCGTAAATCTCACTCGTAGAGGTAACAAGTACCTTTCGTCCATATTTGTGGCATATTTCTAGGACGACTTCGGAGCCGCGAATATTGGTAGCCAGACTCTCCAGGGGCCGTTCAACAATCAGATTCACACCCACGGCAGCAGCCAGATGCAGAACTAAGTCAACGCGCCGAACCGAATCATCAACCAAATTTTCATTCAAGATCGAGCCCAAGACGAATTCCACGTTTGGATTGCCAATATGGTGGCGCAAATTGTCGTGACGCCCGGTCGAGAGGTCGTCTAGCACGATCACGCTGTCGCCTCTAGCTACCAGCGCATCCACAAGGTGGCTGCCGATGAAACCCGCGCCACCAGTAATCAGTACTTTGCTCATGACAACCAGATCTCTACAGAGGTGAAAGAATTACCCTTATGGGCAAAATCCGAGTCTTGCGAATCATTGCCCGCATGAATGTGGGTGGGCCTGCTGTGGAGATCAGCGGCCTCATGCGACATCTGGATCCGGGTCGCTTTGAACAGCGACTCGTAACTGGCTGGTGCGATTCCCACGAAGAGGACTATCTCACGACTCAGGCTCCAGACATCTCAGTGACTCGGCTTGAAGGCCTTGGACGTGCGGTTCGCCCAACTGACGATGCCCGGGCTTTTCAGCAAATTATTGGTCAGATTCGCGAATATCGCCCTCACGTCATTCACACTCACACGGCTAAAGCTGGCGCGCTAGGCAGATCTGCTGCCATCTTCGCCAAAGGAAACCCTCTACTCGTTCACACTTATCACGGCCATATTCTCAACGGGTATTTCAGCAAGCCCAAAACTCAGGCGATCGTTCAGGTGGAACGAATACTCGCAACTCGGACAGATCGCTTCATCACCGTCGGCGCACAGGTTCGAGATGAACTCATTGCCGCAAAAATTGGTTCAATCGATAAATTTGCAGTAATTCCCCCAGGGCTAGAGGTTCAGCCGTTCCCAACAAGACAAGCCGCCCGTGCACAACTCGGGTTGAGCGAACACGATCAGGTGGTTTGTGTGGTGGGACGTGTCACAGCCATTAAACGTCCAGATCGCGTCGCCGAGGTGGCTCGGATTTTGGCTGCTCGTTTTCCACGACTCGTGTTCATTGTGGCCGGCGCCGGAGATCTTGAAGTTGAACTTCAGGCAACCATCGAACGCGAACGACTCCCTATCAAAATGCTGGGTTGGCGAGACGACGTTGAAACAATTTTTGCAGCCAGTGACGTTGCGCTGCTCACAAGCGATAACGAGGGAACTCCGCTAAGCCTGATTCAAGCCGCCCTTGCTGGAATCCCCTCAGTTGCCACCAACGTCGGTGCCGTTTCCGAAGTCGTCATTGATCAAGAAACCGGGCTTCTCGCCTCAACCGAAGCGGCTGACATCAGTGAAAAGCTCGCAATGCTTTTGAGTGACGAATCTGAGTGCTCACGGCTTGGTAACTCAGGTCGAGTGAGAGCTCAACAACTCTACACAGTTCAGCGATTCGCCAATGACCATGCAAATTTGTATGAAGAAGCACTTCGTTCTAAGTTGCAAGCGCCATGAACAACAAACTCAGCATTGGGATTGCGACGCTCGCCACGAATAGATATGCAGAACATTGGAAACGATTAGCGAAAACTGTTGACTCGAATTTCCACGCCGCAGATCAGGTCACTATGCACGTCATGACAGATCAGGTTGATTCTGTCCTTGAGTTTTCTAGGAGCCTGACCCGCATCAAGGTGAATACCATTGAAGTAGAACCACTGGGTTGGCCAGAAGCGCCTTTACAAAAATTCCAATCAATCGTGAATGCCAAGCACCACATGGATCAAGAAGTGTTAATACATCTCGATGCTGACATGCTCATCACCGATTTTCAAGACACTGATCTTAAATCTGAGCAGTGGATAAACGGCATGGCACTTGTGCGGCATCCTGGCTATCGGAGAGCAAAGTTAGGCCTCCGCACCAAAAACTACTTAGAAAGTCCCTCATTAATCGTGCGTGACAGTTTCCGAGTCATGAAAGAGGGCGGAATCGGAACCTGGGAGACATCTCAGGAATCCACCGCATATGTGCCAAGGAGGCTTCGCAAAACGTATGTATGCGGTGCAACCTGGATGGGCAAACACGACTCATTTCTTGAAACTGTTCAGCTTCTGGCAACCAACACTCAGATTGACGCCCGCAATGGAATCATTGCTAAGTGGCACGACGAAAGTCACCTGAATTGGTTCGCATCTACTCATTCATGCTCAATTTTGGATAGCGATTTATGTTTCGTGGAAAATAAAATAACTCTTCGAGATCTGACTCCGAAAATTATTGCCGTGGAAAAACTCGATGACCGAACTCGGTAACCGGCAACGAGAGGGGATCACCGTCCGCCCTGTGGGTGGACTTGGCAATCAACTTTTCATCTATGCAACGGGTCGCGCAATTGCAGAGCGCCTCGCGTGCCCGCTCTTTGTTGACCTTGGTTACTACTCTCAATCAAATCCGAACGACACCCCGCGAACTCCAGAACTTGATTGGCTAATCACACCTGAACAGACACTCGCGGCAACCAACCAATCCACGCTGGGCAGTTTGCTTACAAAGATCCAAACCAAATTTCATCTACATAACTCCCAACGTGTATTCCAAGAAAGTGGGTTTGCTTACGACCCTCGGATTGAAGATATTTCAAGAGGAACAAATCTGATTGGCTACTTCCAATCTTGGAAATATTTCCAATCAATCTCAGCAACGCTTCGCTCTGACATCCTCAACCAATCGCCTAGCTCTGATTGGTTTCGAGGCGAACAACAACTTTTACAGGGACTTAAACCGTGGATAGCTCTTCATGTTCGGCGAGGAGATTACGCAGAACCACTAAATGAGCAATTCCATGGGCTTACTAGTCGGGATTACTACGAGACCGCAATCAAATCGGTTGAATCCATATTGGGTTCCTGCAACCTCGTACTTTTTTCCGACGAGCCAGACGTCGCTGCTGAGCTGATCGGGGCGATCCATCCGATTACTCGGGTTATCAAGGCCCCAGATGACTCCCACCCAATGGAGAGCATCCTGTTGATGTCACAAGCCAATGCAATTATTACAGCGAATAGCTCGTTCAGCTGGTGGGCTGCTTGGCTGGCTAACCTCGAACCTGCGCTCACCTTTGCCCCCGATCCTTGGTTCGCCTCAGCCGATAAAGACGAACGAGACCTCTGCCCCCCTCAGTGGGTTCGGCTGCCAAACTCCCTAAACAACTGACGTGTAGACCAGATGCCATGTCTGAGCCGAGCCATCAAAACTGACTCATCTCGCCCCTTTGCATATCCAATGCGAGCTTGCAACACACGCTTCCTTGCAATTCGACCAATAACTTTCGTCTGAGAAACCTGAGCCGAGTGAACTCGGTATTCGGTCAAAGGTTCAGTCAACGAATCCAAATCACCGCTGGCTCCAAGAGTCAGCCAAAGGCAGTAATCCTCAACGTGTTTCGCAAGTGAGTCGTACCCCCCAGCTGATATCACTTCGGTTCGTCGATACATGACGCTCGGATGGGCCAGAAGTTTTTTCCACTTCAAACCCGACATTAACTTGTCCTGCGACTGAACACCCATCACTCGACCAAGTAATTGTGAATCTTCGTTAATGAGTGTTACGGAACTGCCCACCGACACAATTTTCGGATTGAGCGATAGAAACTCAATCTGTCTCTCAAAACGCGTCGGCAGTGGAATGTCGTCGCTATCAATGCGGGCAATAAATTCAGAACTGCAAGAAGCTAATCCTGTGTTGAGTACATCAGAGAGCCCAAAAGACTCATCCACGACTACGATGATCGAACTTGGAAAATTTGCGAGAATCTGACTCGAAATCTGTTCGTCCTCACCATGGATCACTGCAACCAATCGCCAATTGGCATAAGTTTGCTGGCGCAATCCATATAAAGTTTCACCGAGCCACGGAGCAGGTGTGCGTACCGGGAGGAGCACATCTATCTCACCGAAATCAGACACACGTACCTCACACTAAGGCTAGGAATGGAACTAAAACCTAGCCTAATACTAGGCTGCTGACTTAAGTCTCAAGCAAAGGGAGTTGGCGTTGAGCCAGAGTATCGAAGCGAATAACTACCTGTGGGCCATTCCTTTTCTCAAGACACCTATCGAATCGGTCGTCGAAGTTGGATCAAGAGATGGGCTCGATGCTGTTTCGCTTGCTAGGGCGCTTAACTGTCAAGTTACTTCCTTTGAGTGTGACCCGCTTCAATACGAAGTTTCAAGAGCAAACATCGCGCAGAGCGGAGTCCAAGGAATCGAGATTCTTGATTACGCGCTTTCCGACTTAGATGGTCAACTCATTTTTTGGCAGGTAGATACAGATATTTACGATAACCCGGGTACTGGCTCTCTTTATGAAGTTAACTTTGAAAATCGTAAAGTCGATGACGTGGATGCGGGTAGGGGTCCAATTCAACGTAAAATTACAGTTCCAAGCGCCCGCTTTGAGTCCCTGGGAAAACCGGCGCCCGACTTACTCGTAATGGATGTTCAAGGAGCTGAAGTTCGAGTTCTGAAAGGCTTCGGAACCCTGCTGAATTCATGTAAATTTGTAATCTGCGAAGCAGAGCGCGTTCCAAGTTATAAGGGGGGTAATGCGTTTTCCGAGCTTCACTCATTCATGAAAAGAAATGGTTTTGTTTTACGCGCAACCACGATCGGCAATGGTGGACTATCTCATCGGTGGATTAATTTCTGGCGAACTAACCTTTCAATCTGTGTAAAGGAAAAAACACTCGCGCCGCTCAAAACCTATCAAGGGTGCTTTGACGTTATTTATGAAAACAAGCGCTCCTAGTCTGAAACAACTATTCCGAACTCGCGTAACCAGTAAGGCATGTAGCCCCTATCTCTGGAACGCAAGGTCAGAATTGTTGCTGATTGCCTTAGCTCGCCTTGGGTCAGATTGAAGAAATCACCCCATGTTGGAACAACAAGAATTGGTAGCTGATCAGTTAGCGACGGACTCAGAGTTCCTTCAGTGACAACGGGAATTGCTCCGCTGTAGAAGGCCTCCCAGGTTCGATGGCAGTCAAACCCATTTCCTTGTGGTGAGATCACAAAAATGGAGTTTCTCAGAGCCTCCACATACGCCTTATTGCTCCCTTGAATCAACTTGATCGGTAAAGAAGAACCAGCTACCAATTCCTGCAGTGGCTCTCTAACCTTTGGATTCGTCCGAGAATTAAATGAGCTCATAATTAAGTGTGGGCGTGACTGGATATCTGACAATATTTTTACGTCAGATTGAAGAGGGTAGCTCTTCAACACCCCATTGTTATTCCAATGCAAATTTTCCAAACCAATCGGAAGTGGTAACACTCCCAATGCTTCGAGTTCGTGAGTGGTATTCACTGAGTACACCGTCTTGAATAGTGCAACCAATACTTCGAATACTTCTCTCGCTGGCAGCGTGTCTCCGTTGTGAATAATAAGGGTCATAGATTTGGTTAGCGTGGGACTATGGGTCTCAGAAGCTAATTGCACTACCAATTCCGAATATTTTGTTGCGCAGAACACGAATTGCCCTTGAACCCAGTCATAAGTAGAAACACCAGTCTCATCAACCACTACATCGCAATAGCTTCGAAAAGTGTCTCCAGAAATATAGGGAAAGGAAGACGCACGCTGACGCAGCGCGAGTTCCAACTCAATATCCAGTGGTCTGCGTCTGACTTTGCGCAACATCTTTTTCACGGCTTTCTTTGCAAAACACTCTGGAGATCTGAGTTTAGAAGTAGTTCGTCCAAAGTGACGAAAAGAAAGTCCTCATGATCTTTTGTCCAGGTAGGAGACATGACCTCGTCGAAGTTCGACATATTCTCGACTAGAACGTAACCAAAACGTGCCAAATATCGAACGATGTCCCATGCGTCATCCTTGCGAATTTCCAGTAAAATAGCTTTTGGTTTTACTTGATCAAAATCAAGACCCATTAACGCCTCAAGCTCATGCCCCTCAACGTCAAGACTAAGCAAGTCAACATTTGAAATCAGAGCGTCTGTTAAAGCTAGGCTCAGAGTAGTGGTCGGGACTGAAATCAATGTCGTCTTGGGTTTAATTCCAAGCGCATTCCGGAATCTCACTACAAATGATTGAAATTTCGAAATCGGTAGATCCATAGCTAGCGGCAGAAGCTCTGCATTTACTGTCCCTGTAAGGAGACCATCGCGGAAAGCGCCTTCAATCGCCTGGCCCGATCTCGTTGGGGAAACAAGTGCGGCTCTCACCAGATAGCAAGCCGGACGATTCGTTTGTAGTTCGCTAAACGCCTTAGGCGAAGGCTCTATTAAAAGGCCCGTCCACCCCAACTCGCGCTCCAATGCCAGCGAGTTTGACTGACGAATTCCATCATTCGCCCCAGCCTCGATAAACACTCCTCCACCGGGTGCCAACACGCGGGCAATTTCAATAACTCTTGCGCTTTCAATCACCTTGGCAATCCTTCGTGAGCAGTGGAATAGGTATTCATGATATATCTGATGCGACTGGTTACAGGACTCGTGGAACCAACATTCTGAGGGATATGGTTACCTTGTGGCGTTAATAGACAAACTCAGGCGGCTGAAAAGAACTTCCATTGAAAAACGAAGGCTCCGTCTGGAAAAACGAACATACGAGAAATATAAATTAATGTATTTCGATTCAGTCGCTGAATTGAGCAACGCCCATTTTTCTACCTGGTCCGACATTTCCCACCTAAATCGACCAGGGTTTGATGCAGCTCTTGCACTCATGGCAGGCAAGCAGAAAATTATTCTGGAAACTGGTACCTCTGCTTGGGGAACAGATTCAACGCGCCTCTGGGACGCTTACATTTCTCGGTTTGGTGGTGAATTCTGGAGTGTGGATCTCTCATCTGATCCAAGCAAGCGTCTCCAACATCAAGTATCGCCAAATACTCATCTGGAAGTTAGTGACAGCGTTACTTTCATTAACGGATTTAGCGAGCTAAGTTCGTATTCAATTGTTGACGTTTGCTACCTCGACAGTTGGGATCTTGATTGGAACGATCCCCATCCTGCAGAACAGCACGGTCTAAACGAATGGCACGCCGTAGCCCAACTTATGGGTCCCGGTTCGGTTCTGATCATCGACGACTCTCCTGTATCTATCGATTGGGTTCCAGAGCCATATCAGGAGCTCGCACGTGAGTACGAATCAGCTCATGGTCATCTCCCAGGGAAAGGTTCGTTGATCGATATCGAACTTCGCGATGATCCGCGAGTTGAAATTATTTGGCAGGGTTACAACTCTGTTTACCTCTTCAAGGAATCTGTTCGTTGATTAAGAACTGATTGAAAAGCTAACGATTGGACCGCGTAGTTGAGCTCGCTTAGAAATCACCTTGCCGACTCGTTCTATTCGCACTACCAACGCATTAGCAGAACACCATCCAAATGGCTCAATGCCGCAATTGTCCTAAGAGCGAATTCGGATCCCGAGCGAAGATCTCGACTTAGCCAACGAATATGGGCACTTCGGCTTCCTGTCTTCCCGTTGGGCGAAGGCAACGATCAACTGATTGAAGCGCTCATTGTTGTAGCTCCTAAGGATTTTGACATACTTCCCTTTTCCATTGAAGGCGTGATTCGCAATGCTGGCCATCCGATTAGCCGATTAGTACTGATCGTTCCTGAAGCCGCAATTACAGAAGCACTGCAACTCATTAAGCCGTGGGAGACACTTACTGAATGCGTCGTGATCGGCGAAGATTCAATCATCCCTGAGAATTCTCGAATCGCACTCCGCAAGGTATTTGGGAACCGCTATGGATGGATCCTTCAACAGTTGCTCTGCGTAGCTTATACAAGTTCTAGCGATGCTCAGGGCGTTCTACTTATGGACTCCGACACGGTCTTAACTCGAAAGAGAACACTTTTAGATTCAGGAAAGCAACTTCTCATGGTCAGTTTGGAACACCACGATCCTTATTATAAATTTCTTAATTCCTTGCATCCACTATTTGGAATCATGAATAACACATTCGTCACTCATCACATGATTGAACAGCCCATGAGGCTTCGTGAGATTTTGGAACTTACATGCGGAGGTGGAATTCAAGCGCTCATCGAAAAGCTACTAGAACTTGCCGACGCTGAAGCCATTTCTTCAGTGTGTGTGGATTTTGAACTTTACGCTCAAGCGATGGTGAAATTAGATGCCGACAATGTTGTTTATGCTAAATGGTCGAATACCTCCGCCCCTCGAGCAGAAGCACTTTCGGGTATTGACTTTGCAGACATTGAAGATCGGTTCAAAGACTATTGTTCAGTTAGTTTTCACAGTTACACGTAATTAATTCTAACTTGTCCCCTTTATCCAACCTCGGATGACGCTCAATAAACCTACGAAGTTGGTGTCCTTCGGGAGAGTGCTTTCGGGGCCTAGATTCCAAAGGCTTCATATTTTGATTTCCGTAGCAAGCTATATTGCAGTTGCCTACATTCCCAGGGGGATCACGTTGATCAAGTGGAGCTTTCTCAAAGTTAGCCATGTCTTGTGAAGAAATTTCTCGTTTCATTATTGGTGATTTTGGGATTCTTTATAGCGTGCGGAACTTGGGCCTTGGCCTCCCCCGTCGGCTCCGCCACTGATGATGAGTACCACCTCCCATCCATCTGGTGTAGTTGGGGCGCTTCGCAAGGAGTTTGTGATCTTTCTGATGCCAGTTCCGGATGGCAAGTAGCAACAGTTCCAGATGCGCTCTTACATCGCTGCTACGTAGCTTCGAAACTCACGCCTACCTGTGTCGCAGAGAATGCTGATTCAGTTGGTAAAACAGATTTCATAAATGGCCTAAACAGGCCTGACTTAGATTGGAAATCCTCCGCTCTGTACTACGGATCTTCCTTTTATAACGCATTGCGGATATTTGTAAATCAGGATGTTGAAAATTCAGTCATCAGAATTCGCATTGCTAACGTGGCGATTGCAGCATTCTTGCTGGCAATAATATTAATCGCCAGTCCAATAGCAGTGGCTAGAGCTGTGGCACTTTCATGGTTTCTCGTCTTGATTCCTCTTGGCTTTTTCTATGTTGCGTCCTCAAATCCATCCAGCTGGTCGATTATTGGAGCTGGCACATTGTGGGCCTTCGTTATTTCGTGGCTTCTCGATCCAGATTGGCGAAGTTGGCGAGCAAATGCTTCTCTGTTTGGGTTAATCACCAGTGTCGGAATGCTGATAACAAATAGAAAAGATGGCGTATTTGATGTAGTCGTTATCGGTCTGGCATGCATGATCATGGTTTATCGATGCGATCAGAGATCACGAATAAGATTTTGGATTTTTGGGATTTTTTTGTCACTCGTATCAATAATTTTCTTTTTGCCTACTCTGAACTACGGCAAGGAATTAGTCAGCGGTAGGCCTGCCCCTTCATCGAATGTTGGAACCGTCTCACTTCAGGCTAATCCAATTATTGAAAATATAAGAGAATTCCTTGTGCTGCCTAAGTCGCTTTGGAGCGTGATCGGAGGCAACATGAGAGGTCAACCATTTGCTTCCTTTGGACTAAACGAGATTCACCTCACACCGCTGGTACCAATATTGTTACTGATCGCATTGTCGGGTTTTCTTAGTATCGGCTTTCGAAACTCCAGAAAAGGAAAGGTACTTGCTATTGCCTTTCTACTTTCGTCTTTGGCAATTTCAACCGTTGCTCAAAAGTACTTGCAGTCACCCTCCTCATTCATGGTGCAGCCTCGTCATTTGGTCCCATTGCTGCTCGCAAGTGCAGGATTGATTTTCTTTGCCCCAAATCCCAATTTTCAAAACGCAACCCGATGGATCAAGATGTCTCTTCCTCTGGTTGTGCTAGCCGGTTCTTTCGCGCTCTTTGAGACACAAGCGCACTACGTGGGTGATTCTTGGCGATGGTCGACAAATTCCACTTCTTGGTGGTGGCAATTCGATTTTGGACCAGGATGGAATTCTGTTGCATCAATCCTTGGCCTTGTAGTCATGGGATGCGGCGTGGCCGGGTTAATCGGCATCAAGGAAGACGACCAACGAAAGGCAGCTCCACACACTTTGAGTGGTCCCACAAAAGTTCCCTGCTAAAATTTCAGCAAGATATATGCCTACATTTCGTAGGTACTGTAAATATGTGAAATCGGCTCAGATTGATTCCCCAATTTCTCTTTCTAGTGGAGTCACCGACTAAACTTTGTGGATGAGTGGGCTGCAGTTATTCGTTCAAGTCGGACCGCTGACAACATATATGAAGGATTTCATTGAGCAGGCGGCCAAACTCAATTCGACTTTCAAAACGACTCTCATCACAGACCAGAAGTCAGCAGCTATCAACTCTGTCGAAATTATCTCCCTCGACTCCGTCACCCCACACCATGTGATAATTGAGCTCACCGAGAAGGTTCGAGTGGCTGGTTTTGATCCTTCATTTCGCAATGGGTATTGGGTGAAGATCTTCACGCGTTTTTTGGCTATAAGTAGGTTTCTTGAATCAACGGCGCCCCATGGGCCCGTAATTCATTTTGAATGTGATGTGACCTCATATGTTTCAAAGGAAGTTATCGAGGCCACGCTCGAAAGTTTTAGGTCATCCTCCGCCGACGTATTCATTCCTTTTATCGATCCTAATACCGCATGCCCTTCAATTATTCTGAGTCGCAATTCTTCATCAGTGATAGATGTTTGTGACTTTGTCTTGGAAAACTTGGGTCGAAACGTTGGCGAATCAGACATGTCACTTCTCGCATACGCGCATGAGTGTGGGCTTGTTTCAGCGCTTCCTACGTTACCGAATGAGTCCACGATAGTGATGCCTTATCGGGAATTGGACTTTGCCAAGACTGCGAAGGAATACGCAGAAAACACGGAACAAAACGCCTACATCATCTTCGACGCCGCAGCAGTGGGCCAATTTCTCTTTGGTATTGATCCACGGATTAGTAATGGACTTCTAACTCCAGGTTACTTGGAGATGCGAGGAGAACTCGACATTAGCCGGTGGCGTAATTGGCGGATTGTCACGTGTGCAGATGGAGTAGAACGAGTAGCTTTTAACTGGGAACATCAGACATTCATTTTGGCTCAACTTCATGTGCACGCGAAAATCCGTGTCCCAATGCCTAGATCAGGAAATCCTTTTTGGGATGAATGCTTAAGCATCGCTAACGGCATCATCGCGCCAAAATCGAAAATTTATATCCGTTGGTTCTTGTTATCCGCATACAGAAATAGCAATTTCTTCGGATTCAGAATTTTTCGTTCAATTAAGAATAAGATTTCATTTCGCTAACTTTAAAGACCTAGCAATGCAGCTTGGTCATCAAACTCAGGTACATTACTTCGAACCTCGTTGAATGTTCCAAGACAAAGCAACTTTCCATCTGCCAAATACGCCACTTGGTCGAAGTCTCTGATTGTTGCAAGTCTGTGTGCAATGACGACGAGAGTAGTTTCTCCGTGGAGTTCGTGTATGACATCTGAAATAAGCACTTCAGTTTGAGCATCTAATGAACTTGTCGCTTCGTCAAGCACAAGTAATTGAGGTTGCGTGAAAAGTGCTCGCGCCAAACCCAGCCTCTGCCTTTGCCCACCGCTTAATCGAATTCCTCGTTCGCCAACAAAGGTATCCAAGCCCTCCCTTTGCCCTTTTAGGAATTCTGCAATGTGTGCCTTCTCCAAGGCATTCCAAACGTCTTCGTCATTGACAATTTCCCGCGGCAAGGCCAGTGCGACATTGTCTCTGACCGTACCTTCGATTAAAGCTACGTGCTGAGGTACGTATGCAATACCTCCAGGCCATCGAATTACGGCTTCTCGTGGGTGCCGGCCACCAATTAAGACCGTGCCTTCATCAGTGTCGATGACACCTAACAAGGCATCTGCGAGTGTCGACTTTCCTGCTCCTGTTGCTCCAACCAATGCTAGCGATGTCCCATGTTCAATGCTGAAACTTATGTCGTGCAAGGCTGGTTGGCTCGAATTCGGGTAACTAAAATTAAGCCCGGTGAATTCAACGTTTGGTATGAAATCTCGATTCTTTGAATACAACTCTGTACGCAGTTCATCATTTGTGCGCAGATCATCTTTCTGCGGCATCGCGTCTCGGAGTAACTTAGCCATTGCGTACGTTGCCACTGAGCTACCGGCCGATGCCCGAATAGCCACTATTGATCCTTGGAGCCTCATGATTGATGGAAGTACGCGCCCACCCGCTGCTAGGAAAAGCACGAGAGTTGAAACTGCCTTGGTCGCATCTGAAGTCATGAATAGGACTCCGGCGAGTGCAACGGCACCCACGATTAGAGCTGATTCGAAAACAAACTTTGGGATTTGCCCGATGAATGCGCTGTCTGCCTGAGCTCTCGCTCCCGAACTAAGTAGCGTATGAATATCTCTAACGTAGAGTCCCGTTCGATCAAGAACTCGTAACTCGCGAAATGTAGAAATTGTGTTTTGCACGTATGTATTGCCAATCACAGTGGTTTTGGCACTGATGATCCCAACTTCCTCTGACCAGTTCCCTAGGAACTTATAGAGGACAAGCCCGATCCCTATTAAGAATAGGGCGGCACCAATGGTGATCAATGGATCTATGACAAATAGTGCAACTCCGAAAATTATTAGTAGAGCCGTTTCACTAATGATTCCGGCCGCTGAACCCAAAATACCCACGACTGCAGTTGTCGCTCCTTGGACTATCGCGAATGCTGTCGTCAAGCTAGACATTTGTTGGATCTCAATAATTGAAGTATTAATGAGTTTCGCTAACAGCGTGCTGGATAGTTGTGCTTGTTGAGCAGCTAAGAAAAGCAACACTCGCCTGGCTAAAAGACCAGAAACTATACTTTTTACAACGAGAAATATGGCTGCTACCACCGCGAGAATCAATGTCGTTTGCTTGAGCTCGAATCCTCTGTCAGCCATGAAATTGACAACTGATTCAAGAGGGCCAGTAACTGACGACCCCCCTTGAATTATCTGAACAGACAAAACTCCGACCGCACTAATAAGGAGAACACCTATGAGATCTAGCACGGCTGTGAATATCTGTATTAAGACCACAAAGAACAATCGAATGCGTTTGGACTTGGGTATCAGAGATAATGACTCTTTGACAGCGTCGACAATCCCCAGAACTTGCATCTCCACAGCACTCAAGGCTTACTCCGATTTCGACACGGTCCATCAATAGCACAAGCGGTCGTATTTATAGCGACTTTTGTTTCGTATTAGAGTCCCATCTCAAATCAATACACGAATATCTCTCGGTATACTTTTGGCACGGTCATATTATTGAGTTTAGGGCACTATGGCGGCCATTCTTGTCACCGCGTCAAAGTGAGTTCGAGAAATAAACCGGTACGAATTCCAAGTCTTTCGATCATCACTAAATAAGCATCTGAAGTGAAGGATGGGCATCCTAAAGTGGCTCAAGGCTCAATTTAGAGCATGCTTGTGATGCAATTGCTTCATGTAATCAGCTTCGCGCCAGCGGGATCCATGACTCGTGCAGCGAACCACAGAAATTTTAATGTCCTCGCACATTGGGCATACTTCATTGCTCTGCCCCTCGGGTGACCAAGCAATCCCGGGATCTACCCAGGTTATTCCTTGGCTAACCAGCCAAGTCGTAAGCGCTTCATCATTCGTAACCCCGTGGTTGAGATTCTTTGCATTAGCCACAAGCTTGATAGCCTCCCACGAAAAGTACTGGCAGAATCCTGAAAAAAATTGTGGACTACCTGGCACGCTGCCGTTCATCCCCCCGCCGATAACAACTTCTCCTGGAGCCTGTTTTCGGACCCATTCACGGAACCGAGACTGCTCAACATAGGCGCTTGCACTCACGATGAGAACACCAGTAATTCTCGGACCAAGTGAGAGGTACTTCAGCAAAGCCTGCTCGATTAGTACAGAATTACTGATCGTCGCTGGGCTTTGAACCCATAAATGTTGATTTTTTTTCACAACCGCAGGTGAGTCGCGCATATTTTTCCATCTGCTTACGAAATTCCGCTCGTAAAAAGCCACAGTTCGGCTGAGTGTGGTGAGTGATCTCGCGACCAGTTTTCGAATTATTTCGCTCGACCCATGATGCAGTTTGCCATCATTATGAAGAGCATAATTCACTACACGCATATAAGCCATCATCACTGATGATGTCACGTCAACCGTTCCAACCTTTGCAGGTGTAGCTAATGGGAAACGCAACATTTCCCTGAGATCTGAAACGTTGCGTTGAAACTTTGAGAGTGGCAAGCCAGACCAAGTGCCCACGATTACATTCGGCGTCGAATCTAAAATCCAAGTAGCTGACGGCCCCGTCGCATATAGATTCTTGTACAACTCGAATGGAGCCACCGAGACAAGCACCAAAATTGGATCGGCAACCAACCCTTCATCGCTCACTTGGTTTCACTCCCATGTTTAACTGACATAACGATGCATTGACTTCGCGCTCACACTAATAGTTAGCCACAAATTGAATAGTTTGGCTCCCGAAGAATCCGTCCTCCTTGCTATCTATCCCAAAAAAGATTGCTACCTACTCCTGCGTATTGACCATATTTCCTAAACGAAGCAACGAGCGCCCCGCCACACCTCGTACCCCACCTCGAAGCTTGGAAATATCAGGGTGAGCAATGGGATTCAACGTTACTAGTTGCTTCCTGTTACTTATTGTGACATCACCCAAAGATTCTTTAGCTATTCGCGCGAATCTTGAAAACATGTTCAAGTCGTTCAACACGATGTCTCGACTCTCCAGAAGTTTAGTCTGACGGTTTTCTGCAACATCGCTTTCAATTAATCGAGTAATTACTTCTTTCGAGCCATTGATGTCGCGGATATTTATCGCTTGGAAACTGTCAGGATCGAAATATTCAGAGAGATTTGGGGCACCCCAATAAATTGGGTAAGCAAGGCCAAGAAATGCATCGTAGATCTTTTCTGTAAATAAGTTTGGGATGGACTGATTTTCCAATACCAATGTGTACCGGTATGGAGCAATGCCATCCCATTTCTCTTCGACTGAATTGAACCCATTGCCAAACCAGTCAATGTTGTCGCCAAAATACGATTTCAATTCCTGGACAAATCGTATTCGCATTCTGTGATTAGCTGTCGAATTTTGATTGGAACAAAAAACGGATAGCGTTTTTTCTTTAGGCAAACTTAGAATGTCTTGCATTGTGTTTACGTTTCTATCGTGTTGGGCAAAAATACTTGCCCCGTGATTCGCGTTAATCATCCAAGGCAGAAAAGGATGCGTGTTGATCACATTTGCTTTGTAAATGTCGTGACAGGAATAAATTTGACTAAATTGGCCTAGAAAATTGAACGGATCAGTCTCGGGCGCATAGTGGCCCGGACTCCATGATGTCTCGGCTGTTACAAAGAAAACACGTTCTGGAGAAACCAGGCACTGAGTGTCGTCATCTCCAACATCTTCCATAACGAACCAAACATCTGCTTCAGCTTGTGGGTCATTTATGAAGAACTGACAGTTCTCGTAGAGATTTTCTTGATTCCCTACAAACTGCGAAATATTTGGTGAAGCGGCTCCACCTCGCGCTGAGATCTTAATTTTTATCATTGAACGTCATTCCAGAATGAAAGAGTGGGTTGATTGCATTACAGGATCTTATGATCTGCTTGGGTAGGCTAGAAACAACAACTCCAGTTATTTTTGACCATTTAACCATCTCTTCGGAATCCGAAAGATAACTATCGCGCTCCTCTACATCCAGTATTCGATGCACTTCTTTACTCATGTGCAAAGTATCTTGAATGGTCGTTGCCAAATCACCTGCCTCCACAAGTTCACCAGTGGAATCAATGGTCCCCGAATGCCCTGCACATGCGGCGCGCAAGCATATTTCTAGAAATTCTCCGCCATCAACATATTTTCTATAGACATGGTGTTTAGCATTTATTTCTATGAAATTGGATTCATCAATTGCTTGACGCAATAAATCGAAAAACAGAAAATGTTCGGGTTTCGTACAAAATCTACCTGAAACCGACCAAATTCGAGCAACCACTAGGGCCTTACCAGGTGAGTTCATAGCCAACCGAAAGATTTCTTCTTCAATCGCCTTGTGCATACCGTACGGATGGTCTAACTGTGTAACAGCTGCACCAGAACTTGCAATAACTACGCTTCGAACTGAATTCAATTGAGCGATGCTTAGGGCTGACTCAGTGAGACTCTCGTTCTCGTCAATGTATGTTTGTTCAGACATACCGCCCAAGCGCTCTTTTGTTAAGGCTGCTAGATGAACCAACGCTGTTGGATTCCAAGAAGCCACGTTAGTTGAGGACCATTCATGCACGGCGAGCGATTCATATTCTGGGAATTTCAGCACACTATTTGACCGACCTAAAGCCAGAA
>Ga0114958_10001717_pt1 | contig 16927 bp, 11 predicted proteins | sample C_130208_EF_Meta_FD_89577 | JGI IMG/M metagenome (GOLD analysis project Ga0114958, IMG submission 89577) | Freshwater microbial communities from Lake Croche, Canada to study carbon cycling - C_130208_EF_MetaG | ecosystem: Environmental > Aquatic > Freshwater > Lake | place: Lake Croche, Canada...
AAATAATAAATTATTTTTATTTTTAAAAAATAAAAATAGAATAAAATAAATTTTATATAAAAAAATCTCTTATATATCAATAAATGGGTACAGAATCACAATTTTATAGCGAAGAAATAAAAAGAATTAATAAATTAGAATTTAATATCTTTACTAATAAAGAAATTAAAAGTTACTCTGCGGTTAGTTCAGACCCTTTTGGAATTAATTTACCTGAATCATACGAAGGATTTGAACCTAAAAAAGGCGGATTAGTCGATTTAAGAATGGGGACTTGTGACCCCCATTTAAATTGTACTACTTGTGGTTTAAATTATGTGAAATGTCCAGGACACTTTGGTCATATTGAATTAGCTGAACCAGTTTTCCATTTTGGATTCTTAGATCATTTAAAAGCATTACTTCAATGTATTTGTACAAAATGTTCTAATATTTTAATAGAAAAAAATGATACTCAATTCAAAAAGGCTCTCATTAAAAAAACAGAATCAAGATTTAAGGAAATTAAGAACTTAACAAAAAACGTAAATTTCTGTTGGAATTGTGGAACACCAGTTCCTAAAATTAAAAAAGAAATTAATACCAATAAAGTATCGATAAATTTAGTTCTTGAAAGAGAAGTTAGTTCTACTTTGGCAGATGATAAAACAGGTGAAATAATAGAAGAAATGAAAAAAATTCTAGAAATATTAAGTCCAAGAGATTGTTATAATATTTTAAGAAATGTATCTGATACAGACTGTTTATTATTAGGGTTTAATCCCAAATCTTCTAGACCCGAAGATTTAATTATTAAAACATTCCCTGTACCACCTGTAATTATTCGTCCTACATCAAAAATAGATTTTCTTGCTTCTTCTACTATGGAAGATTCGTTAACATTAAAAATTTCAGATATTATTCTAGCAAATCAAAGACTAAGAACTCAACTTGATAAAGAAACTGTTAATAATGATATTAATAGTTATTCAAATACTGCTCATACTTTATTACAATATCAAGTAACAACATTTTTTGATAACGAGTCTATATCTTTACCTAGATCGGAGTTTAAAACTGGAAATCCTACAAAAAGTATCTCAGATAGAATTAAAGGAAAAGCAGGTCGTGTAAGAAGCAATTTAATGGGTAAACGCGTTGATTTTAGTGGTCGTTCTGTTATTACCCCAGACCCTTATATCAACATTGATCAATTGGGAGTACCTAAGAAAATTGCAATGGAATTAACAATTCCTGAAGAAGTTACACCATATAATATCAAATATTTAACTTCTTTAGTTAAAAATGGACGTGAGATATATCCTGGTGCAAATTTCGTACTTCGTGTAATTTACAGAGATGGTAAATCAGATGTTCAAAAAATAGATTTAAAATATCGTAAAAAATCAATTAGATTAAATATTGGTGATATTGTTGAAAGACATTCAGTAAATGGTGATTTTGTATTATTTAATCGTCAACCAACATTACACAAGCCATCTATGATGGCGCACCAAATTCATGTATTAGATAGGGATGATGCGAACACGTTCAGGGTGAATGTGTCGGCATGCAAGCCTTATGGGGCTGATTTCGATGGCGATTTTTTAACGATGCAAACCAACGAGGTTTTTTGCACCGCATCTTGTCGTCAACAGGTGAATGCTTAAGTGGTTGTGTATGACACCACTTGAGGAAAACATTGTAACATACACTATGAGTATTCATACGAATACACTTCAATATAATCACCTAGTTCTTAAATTAATAATGAAATATATAAATAATTAAGAGCAAGATTTTCAAATTGTTCGGGAACACCGTAAAATTTATTCTACCAAACTAATTACGAAAGTTATTAGTGGGAGCGCGTAATGGCGTTTTAAAGACATATTGTTATTAGATTGTAATGGAATTAGAAGAAATTCATGATACAATCGAAAATGTTAAAGGGCATATTTACAAGATAACTTGTAAAGAAACAAATAAAGTATATATTGGTCAAACTTATTCACATATTAAAAATCATGGTAAATATAGACCTGCTGGTTATTTAAAAAGATTTGCTTCACATATATCTGAAGCAATTATAAATACTAAGAAAAAGCAGTGTACATATTTAAATAATGCGATTAGAAAATATGGAAAAGATAATTTTTGTTGTAAATTAATTAAAGTTTGTGAGATATCAGAATTGGACGAATATGAAAAAAAGTATATAATAAAGTACAATTCATTATATCCAAATGGATATAATTTAACTCACGGCGGTAAAGGTGCAATGTATATTGCAAAAGTTGCTAAAACTGAAAATGTAAATGAAAATAAAGAATCTTATAAACATTCTGATGCAACTAAAACCAAAATTAAACAAAGATTAATAAATATATTATCATCCGATGTTAAACGGAAAGAAAGAAGTGAAAAATGTAAAGTTCAGCATTTAAAAGCTAGACTAGACAAATACAAAGATATAACACTTGATGATAATTTGACCAAATATATATTTCCTATTATAAAGAAAGATACTGATATTATTCATAAATATGAAATAAGAATAAATAAAATAGTAACTACTTTTTACGATGGAAAAACAAAACATGATATATTATATCAGAATGCTCTTAGCTTTTTAGAAAAATTAAAACTACAAAATAATAACAATATAGATTTAGGTAAAAATGAATAAAATGAGCGAAAGCGAAATCGGTTACCCGCAGCCAAGCCCCTAAACTTATAATAGCTAGATTATAAACATGGGGAAGGTTCAGAGACTAAACGGAAGTCGGTTTATAATAGGTAAAATAAAATGAAAAACCTAATATAAGCTTAAGATATAGTCCAATAGTCCAGCGAAAGTTGGAATGTAAGTTTCCTTAAAAAGAAATTTCTAAAAGAAGGTGTTCTCATGGAATTTCGGGAAATGTCATGGAGATGAATATACATCTAGCGCAATCAATTCAAGCTCGTAACGAGTTGAAGCGCATCGCAAACGTCAAATTCCAAATTATAGGTGTCAAAGACTCAAATCCTATTATTGGGTGCCAACAAGATGCCCTTTCAGGTGCATTCTTAATGACACAAAAAGACGTTAGAATTAAAGGCGGAGATGCCGCAAATATATTATGTAATACAAGTAGTAAAACAAAATTTGACTTAGATATGGATAAAGAATACACAGGTCATGAAATATTCACAAAAATTATTCCTGCTGGAATTAACAACGTTAAGAAAAATGATAAAGGAGAAATAAACTTTCAAATTAAAGATGGTAATTTACTAACAGGTTTATTAGATAAGAGTTCATTATCAGTATCTAAAAACTCAATTATCCATTTTATTTGGGATAAATATGGACCTAATAAATCAAGACAATTTATTGATGATGCTCAAAAACTCATATTAAATTATTTATTATCAAGAGGTTTAACAATTAGTTTCAAAGATGCATTTTTAGAAAGTAAATTTGAAGAACAAATTAAGAAATTATTAGATAACACAGTATTAGAAAATAAATATAACTTAACCCAATATGAAAATGATGTTGACCAAATATCACCCTTAATTATTGAAGCAAGTTTATATTCTCAAATGAATGCTATTGGTAGTGATGTAGGTGCAACAATTAAAAAGAATTTAAATGCTTCGAATTTGTTCTGGTCTTTAGTTACTTCAGGTGCAAAAGGTTCCGAAACAAACTTACAACAAATGATGGCATGTATTGGTCAACAAGCTTTAGAAGGCAGACGTATTCAAAAGAAAGTTGAGGGTCGTTCTCTAATTTATTTCCACAAAGACGACGATACTCCAGAAGCAAGAGGATTTACTCGTTCATCTTTATTAGACGGTTTAAAAGGGTATGAAGCTTTCATCTTCACTGCAGCGGGGCGCGAGGGGTTGATTGATACGGCTATTAAATCAGTTACTTGGGAAACACCAATTGTTATTATTGAAAACAATGAACCAAAATATACTGAAATAGGTAAATGGATTGATAATTTATTAGAAAATAATCCCAGAAAAATAAAACATTATACAGATAGACAAATGGAATTACTTGATACCGAAAACATATTTATTCCAACTACAGATGAAAATGGTGTAGTAACATGGGGCGCTGTATCTGCAATTACCAGACACGATCCAGGAACTCAATTATATGAAATTAAAACTAGCGGTGGTCGTAAAGTAACTGTAACTGAAAGTAAATCATTATTAATTTGGGATAAAACTACTAAAAAGCTAAAAGAGATGCTTACCCCAGATATTAAAGTAGGTGATTCTGTTCCAGCAACAGAAACATTATGCGAACCACCTATTATAATGCAAAATATAGATGTATCAAAATATTTATCAAAGAAAGAATATATTTACGGAACAGATTTTCATAAAGCAGTTGAACTAATGAATGCATCTATGGAAGATCGTTTTGCAGTTCCAAAAGGATGGTGGGAAAGAAATAATGGAACTAATTTTACATTGCCATATACTAAGAAGGCATCTCTTCAAAGATGTATTGTTCGTTCTAAAGACTTGAAGGCGAATTATGTATTTCCTTATGGAGGAAATCGTAATGATATATTATTCCCTGAAAAATTTCCATTAAATAATGAAAATGGTATATTTATAGGTTTATTTTTAGCTGAAGGTAATGTATCAGGCGATAGTATAAGAATTACAAATACTAATGAAAATATTAAAATATTTGTTAGAAACTGGTTTGATAAACATAATATAAACTGGGATGAAGAAAATCGTATTAATAAAATAGGTGGTAATACTTGTTCCATTAGAGGACATTGTTCTGTTCTAGCAAATTTTTTAACAAAGCTTCTTGGTAGTGGTGCAGAACACAAATATGTTCCTTCAGAAGCATTTATATCTTCAGAACAATTTATAGTTGGATTATTAAATGGTTATTTTTCTGGAGATGGATGTATAACAAAAAATTCTATTGATGCAAGTTCTGCATCAGAAAGATTAATTGAAGGTATCTCAATGTTATGTTCAAGAATAGGAGTATTCTGTAAAATATATAAAACTATATTAAAATCTAATAATTTAGGAACTAAAAATATATTACCATCGTACCATATTAGAATATCGGCACAATGGGCTAGACAATTCTCGCAAAAAGTTACATTAATAGAAGAAAACAAAGATAAGAAAATGAAAGCAAAAAAATGGTGTAATAAACACCATAATTTTGATACTTACAACAATGTAGTATTAGACGAGATTACAGAAATTAATTTGGTTGATGTAAAAGACCATCAGAAAGTTTATGACCTAACCATTCCATCGACATTAAATTTTGGTCTTGCAAATGGTTTACAAGTTCGTGATACCGCATCCACTGGATATTTACAGAGGAAGCTAATCAAAGGTCTTGAAGACCTAAGCATTAAATACGATGGAACCAACAGAAACTCTAGAGGAGTCGTAATCCAATACGTATATGGTGAAAATGGTATCAATCAAGCATGCCAAACAGAAATCAAATTAAATATTATGGATATGGATAATAAGAAACTAGAAGCTACATTTAATTTTACAGATGAACAAATTAAGAAGATTGAAAAGAAACATAAAATATCTGCCAAAGAAATGAAAGCATTTAATACTGCCTATATAAATAAAATGATGAAATATAGAGATGAAATGAGAAATATTCAAATGAAAGCATTATTAAATTTCAAGACAATGGAAGAAAAGTTTATGTTACCAGTAAATTTATTCAGATTAACGCAAGATTATTCAAATAAGACAGAAAACTTGGAGTTAAAACCCCAATATATAATTGATTCAATTGAAGAATTCTTAAATCTTCCTGAAACAAAATTATTACCTATTGCAACCAAAGGTAATGATAGATTAAAACAAGATGATAGATCCCTAAAGTATATTTTAGAAATGGCATTATATGAATATTTATCACCTAATAAATGTATCTTTGATTATGGATTAAACAAAGAAAAACTAACAAAAATATGGGATGAAATTAAGAATAGTTTTATTAAAGGTATTGCTGAACCAGGTGAAATGGTTGGTATATTAGCGGCACAATCAATTGGTGAACCAACAACACAATTAAACTTGAACACCAAGCATTTTGCAGGTGTATCATCTAAATCAGGTGCTGTATCTGGTGTACCTCGTATCTTAGAATTATTATCATTTAGTAAAGATATTAAAACACCACAAATATCCGTTTATTTTGATAATAAAATAAGAAGTGACAAAAATGCTATTAATAGAATTGCTTCCTATTTTAAATACTTATCAATCAAACAATTAATTGATTCAGCTGAAATTTATTACAATCCAATAAATTCTACTCAAAAGAAATTATCAAATGATAATGTATCAACACCATTCTTTGTTAATAATCAAAAGGCAGAATTAAGTTCATTACCATTTGTATTCCGTCTAAAAATGAATATTGAAAAGATGTTAGACAAAGAAACAACACTATTAGATATCAAGACTAAGTTTGTTTCTTTCTGGTATAAACATTTTACAAATATTAAAACAATGAAAAGAAATGAAAAGGATATATTTAGTAAAATCAGTAGATGCGCTATTTTAAGTAATAGTACAGCAGATAAAGAACAAATAATTCACATAAGATTTTCAATTTCAACTTTCAATTACCAAATTTTAGTAGATTTCTTAAACATTGTTTTGGATGATATTACATTAAAAGGTATTGATGGTATAAATGATATTGACTTAAAAGAAGAACGTGTATTAAATTTTGACAAAGATACAGGAGCTACTTTAGTAGAAAAAGAATTTGTAGTAATTACAAACGGTATCAATCTTGAAAAAATTAAATATATGAAAGGAATCAATAATACAAGAGTATTAATAAACGATATCTTTACAATTTATAGACATTATGGTATTGAAGCAACCCGTCAAATTTTAATGAGCGAATATATGAAAGTATTAGGTGATAAATTAAACAACACACATTTATCATTATTAGTTGATATGATGACTCATAATGGTGATATTACATCAATAGACAGACATGGTTTAAGTAAATTAGAATCGGATCCTTGTGCTAAAGCATCATTTGAACAAACAATGGATCACTTTATTAATGCAGCTATATTCAATGAAAAAGATACAATGAAATCAATCTCATCAAATATTATGTTAGGTAAAGTAATTCCAGGTGGTACAGGATGTTTTGACTTAATGTTAGATACAAACAAATTAGAAAATTCGGAATATACATCAGATGAAACAGGTGGACGTATTACATTTACACCATTAGAAGAAGACTCAATATTAAAAGATATCATTACATATGGTATCAATCAACCTACATTTTTTAAACCTTCAGTTTAAATATTAAAGCTATTTATTTATTAAAAATTATATAATGTATATTAATATATTATATATGAAAAACAAATATTTAAAATTAAAAAATCAAATAGGAGGTAAAATTAAGATTAGAACTAGAACTGAATTAATTCAATTTCTAATAGATAATAGGTCATTAACAACTGCTGAAGCATCTAAACTTGAAAGACAACTTAAAATAATTGATGAATATATTAATGGAAAAGTTGAAGTTCGTGAAGAATATATATTAAGTCAAGTAGCTAAAATTGCTCTTCAAGTTTTTAAAACTAGAAAAATTTTACCAAGAGATAATCAATTAATTGCTGTTTTATTATTTTTACAAGGTAAAAATACTCTTTTACAAGCAGGTACTGGTCAAGGAAAATCTTTAATTGTAGCTATGGTTGCTATTCTTTATCATAATTTATTAAAATGTGCAGTGCATATAATTACAACGAATGATGATCTTGTAACAAGTGCTATTTCAGATAATAAAGCACTTTTCAAAGCTTGTAATGTTCGTGTAAGAACTGTTAATGAAGATGGTTATTCAAATGATGTTATATATGGAAAACCTTTTGATTTTGAAGCTTTGGCTCTTAATGAGGCAAGTAATCCAAAATTACCAAGAAAATTACTTGATTCAAAAGTTAGTCGTGTTGTAATTCTAGATGAATCAGATAGTCATCTTGTTGATAACGCAAATGGTAGAGTATTAACTTCAGACATAGACCCACTTGCTAATTCTGTTAAAGATGTTTTAAAAAAGATCGCAGAACAAGTAGTAGATTTTAATTCACGTTTTTCAAAAAAATTTACTAAATTAGAAGGTATTACAGTAATTAAAGATATAATTAATGACTGGGTTAAAATAAATCATCCTGAATATTTAGAAAGATGGAATTCTGAAAAAGATTTTTTGGTTAAAAATGCTTTTGAAGTATTTTCACCATCTTCTTATAGAGACGGTGTTAGTTTTGTTTTACAAAAAAGTTTATTTATTGAAATTGAAGATTTAAAGCGTGATTATCCAAAATTAAATCTATCATCAGTAGTTGATTCTTTAGAATCATTTTGGAAAAAAATTCCTAATGAAGCTATTTCATTAAAAAATCTTAAAATTAGTCTTAAAAAATGGTCTTTTGATATGAAAAAAATAGAATCAGCATTTTCATTTGAATCTAAATCTCGTTATAATAGAATTTTTGAATTAATAGAAGAAATTAATAGTAAAAATGCAGAAGAAACTCGAGCACTTATTTTTACAGGAGCAATTCAATATTTAGATGTAGGAACTGGTCAAATTATTAATAATATGAAATTTAGTGATGGAATTCAGGAATTTTTGGAACTTAAATATTTTAAACAAATTTTTACTGAACCTACAATTTCTGTTCGTTCTTATTCATTATATAGATATTTAAGAGAATCACAATTAATATTGGGATTATCTGGAACAGTAGGATTAGATGTAGAAACTGTTAAATTTCAAAGAAAAGTTTGGCAAATTGAAAGAGTTCCAATAGTTTTACCTGAATTTGCAGTAACACAACTTAGAAATTCTAAACCATTAATTCATAAAGATAATCAAGAAGATTGGTTTCATGCTATTTATAATGAAATAAATGAATATTCTATTGAACAACCTATTTTAATTATTACAGAAAATCCAGAACAAGCACATCAAGTTCAAAATAATCTTATGAAAAGAAGTTTAAAACCTTCAATATATGAAGCTTCAACAGATAAACATATACTTCAAGAAAAATTAGGACCAGGTAGAATTATTATTACGACTAATTTAGGAGGAAGAGGAAGTGATTATCAATATGATTCAGTTAAAGCACCAAAAGGACTTCACGTAATAATAGTATTTGATTCTGATGAAGAAAGAATTTTAGCTCAAGCTAGAGGTCGTGCTGGAAGAGCTGGTAATCTAGGTTCTTGGCAACAAATTTCATTTGGTCCAAAATTACAACAAAAACCTAAACTGGAAAATATTAAAAATAGTGTTAAAAAAACAATTGGCGAAGATGCAATTTTTGAAATTTATCTTTTTATTAAAAAATTAATTGAAAAAGTTCCATCAATTACACAAAGTAAAAAAAATCTTAGATTAAATTATTTAATGAGTTGGTTATCTAATCCAACTGTTCATAATAATTTAATTGACAAGTTAACTACCAAATACAAAGAAAGAGTAGATGATATTTTAGTTTTATTTATTTTACAAACTTGGATTGATTTTCTTTATAGAATAGAAGGAGCACCCAGACATATTTTACAAAATAATTCAGAAACTAGAGAATTAACAAATCTTCTTAAACCTCATTTATCTGAACTGTATAGATTAAATTTATAATTCCCACAATAAACTACCAAATTCAGATGTTTTATCATTACCATCCATAGCACCTTTATTTATAAAAATATTATTAATAAAACACAAAGAATTTAATTCTTCTAAATTTTTTGAAATCATAATATCATTATTATCATAAAATGGTAATTTTGATAACATTATTTCTATACCTTTTTTATTAATCAAATAAGCTAAACACCCCCATTGAGGGGTTGTTTTATATATATTATAATTAAAGTTTTCTTCTTCTAATTGTTCTTTTAAAAACTTTGGATTTGTAAATAATTGTATATGATTACTTTTTAAATTATTTGCATTACCTATTAATAATTCTATAATAATTGGATTATAATTATTTAATTGAATATCATCTTCTAAAACTAATAACCAATTTCTTTTTGAATTATTTAAAAAATGCTTCCATAAATTAATATGAGATAAAGAACAACCTAATTTACCTTTTAATGTATCACAATAATTTAAATATTCTTGGGTAAACAAATTATCTTGTATACATTTATCTTTATGAATATCATAATTATCATTAAGAGTATCAATAGCTTCAAACATTGTTAATTCCAATAATTGTTCTTTAATTAATTTAAAATTAGTTAATCTTTTCTCTGATTTTTTATAAACAATCATATTTATTTCAAAATTTTTTTTATTTTCTACTTCTAATTTATTATTTTTATTTTCTACTTCTAATTTATTATTTTTATTTTCTAATTCTAATTTATTATTTTTATTTTCTACTTCTAATTTATTATTTTTATTTAATTCATTATTTTTATTTTCTTCCTCCATTATAAATTCATTAAGTTTACTAGTAATATCATCTATATTCAGATATGACGAAAAGTACTTGTCAAATATTTGAAATTTATGAATAATTAATTCTTCTAATTCAGATTGAATTAAATCATAATCTGGTTTTACCAATTCTATTTTTCCATTTTTTTCATAACTTATTGTGGTTGTAGATTTAAAGTTAAAATTATCAACCATTTTTTTTGGCATAATTATTTGACATAAACAATTAAGTGCTAATGGAATTATTCCACTTAAACTAGCATAATTATGGTCTTCATTTTCTTCTGATATAAATACATAATCAGATTGAATTAATAGATTAATCATTTGGACAGTATTTAAAGCAGGAAAACAGTTTATATTTTTAAAATCACTATAAATCCCTTTATATTCTTCTAATCTTCTATCAATAAATGCAAAAGTACAATTATCAAAATTAGTAAAGAGACTTTTAAAATAATATATATCTTTTGAACAATTAAATCTACCTATACAAGTTATAATTGGTTTTGAAATGTTTTTTTTTGTTTCAGCATTCATTAATTTATAGACAGGCAAAACCCAGTCTAATTCAGGTCTATTTTTAAAATTTCTTAAACCAATATGTGTTTTTATATTTGGTCTTCTATTTGTCATATGATGGTCAATACAAATAAATTTATCATTAATAATTTCATCAGGTATATTCATATCATCATCAGTAGTTAAAATAACATTATCATAATCATTATTGATAACATATTTATTTAATGGATAAAATCTAATTAATTTATCTTCTTGATTATTAAAATCATAATTTGTATCATTTCCAGGTATAAAATTTAATATATAGAATGATAACCAACCTAAATCATCATCAGAAACAGTATATATATCTAATCTAATATTTTTTGTTATACAATAATCTATTATATAACCAAATAATTCATAATGAAAAGGGAAACTATTTAAAATCGCTAATTTCATATTATTTATGAAGATGATATATTTTTACACGATTTTGATTAATAAAATCTTTATAAAGAAAAAGTTAAAGTTTTATTAATGCAAATAAAATATAATTACGTAATTAATTTAGATAGAAGACAAGATAGATGGACAGATATTACTAAAATAATTAATGATACTTGTTTGAAAAATTATAATTTTATTCGATTTAGTGCAATAGATGGTAATAAATTTGATGAAGATTTAAATAAACATGATTTAGCAGATCATAAAATTATACATTCATTAAAAAAAAATAAAATATCTGTACCATCAGGATTAATTGGTTGTTTTTTATCACATGTATCTGTTTTAAAAAAAATAAGTGAAGATAGTAATTTACAAGATAAAGATTATGTAGGAATTTATGAAGATGATTTTCTTTATTCGGGAAGTGTTGATGGTTTTAATAAAAGTTATGAAACATTAGTGGATACCAATTTAATGGAAGAAGATGTAGAATTTTTATATGTTGGAGGTAGATTTAAACCTAACTTTATATGTCTTGCCAATAATGTATTTACACAAACTTCTAATAAAAATCTATTTTCTAGAGGTGGTAGAGTAAGTTTAAAAGCAGAGTATTTTGATAGATGTAATAGTTCATATATAATTAGAAAAGATTGTTGTCAAAAATTAATAGACTTGATATCTGTTAATTTTTTAAGAAAAAGTTATAATAAAATTGATGAAGTTTTAGCTATTGATTGTATTTATCCATCACTATGGAAAGATATTAAATTATTTGATTATTTTCCTCATATTTTTTATGCTATTAGAAATTATACATCTGATGTTAGAAATAAAGAAATTATAAAAAAAATCCAATTCTAGTTTAGATTATTTTTAATTAATCAAATATTTTTCTATATCATCTGGCATCTCTTTAATATCTATTTTATAAATTTGTTTCATTTTTTGTAGTGTTTTAATATCTGATTGGTCTTCTGATTTGACCATTGATATTGATACACCTTTCTTTCCGAATCGTCCACATCTTCCAATTCGGTGAATATATGTTTCCTTATTTGCTGGTAAATCATAATTTACAACTAAATTTACTTGTGGAATATCTATACCTCTTGATAGTAAATCTGTAGTTAATAATAATCTTGTTTTACCATCTCTAAAATCTTTTATAATATTGTCTCTTTCTTGTTGTGTCATCTTACTATGTATGCATGTAATAGTAAAATTTTGCTTTTCTAAATTTTCTTTTAACCAATCAACTTTCTTTACTGTATTACAAAAAATAATTACTTGTGATGTTGATAATAAATTGTATAAATCTAAAAGAGTCTCAAATTTAAGGTCTTCAGATTCTACATCTAAATAAAATTGACTGATTAAATCTACAACTACTTCAGAATTCTTTAATAAAATTTTAGTAGGATCATTTAATATTTTTTTACTTACACTAAACACATTTGAATTCATTGTTGCTGATATTAAAATACTTTGAATTCCCATTGGTACTTTTTCTAAAATATAAGATAATTTCTCTGTAATACCATCTGTTAACATATCATCTGCTTCATCTAATACTAAAACTTTTAAACTATGTAAATTTATCGTTTTTTCCATTATCATATGATGTAATCTTCCTAATGTTCCTATTACAACATTAGCTTTTCTTAATTTATCTTTAGTTTCATTAATATTTGTTCCACCTACTGATTTTTCTATTTTAATTTTTGTAAATTTTGTTAATGCAATTGCAACATCATAAATTTGTGTACATAATTCTCTTGTTGGTGCTAATATAATTGATTGTGTTTTATCATTTTCTTCTATTCTATTCAATATTCCTAATAAATAAGTTGCAGTTTTACCTGTACCAGATTGTGATTGTAATAAACAATCTTTACCTGTATTGATTGACTCAATACCTTTTATTTGTATAGATGATGGTTGTGTAAAACCATATAAATATACACCCTTAATCAATAATTCACTTAAATTCAGACTTTCAAAGCTTTTTTGTTTTTCCATAATATATAATAAGTATATATCCTTTAAATAAAATTTATCTTAAAAAAATAAAAATTATTAATTTCTTTTAACTTCGTTAAAAAAATTGACAAACTTTAAGCGGAGCTAAAAGTTTATTAATTTTAATTTTTTTCTTAAAAAAATAAAAATTGACAAATTCTAATAATTAGAATTTATTAATTTCTTTTAACTTCGTTAAAAAATTGACAAACTTTAAGCGGAGCTAAAAGTTTATTAATTTTAATTTTTTTCTTAAAAAAATAAAAATTGACAAATTTTAATAATATTTCTATATTTTATTATATTATACCAAATGTTAAAAAAAAATCATAAATTCAACACACAAATGTTGAAGTATCTAGATTTAAAAGATAAATTATATTCAATTATAGATATTAAAACTGCTTTATTAAATAAAATAAATAAATCAAATAATAAATTAAATAGTATAAAAACTTATATATTATTGGACAATGAAGGTTATGAACTATTTTTTGGTGAATTGCCAAATCCAATTCCTCAGGTCAGACTTAGTATATTATTATCAATAATTGAAACTAATTTTATTATTAATACTAAGAAACCTGAATGTGATTTCTATGAATATATGCAAACACCTATAGAAGTTAAAAATCTCTTAATTTATTAATTTCTTTTAACTTTGTTAAAAAAATTGACAAACTTAAAGCGAAGCTTTATAGATAAAAGTTTATTAATTTCTTTTAACTTTGTTAAAAAAATTGACGTATATACCTCTTGACGAACAAATTCATATTATAATGCAAAAAACAAATAAAGCCAATGAAGTTTTAATCAAATATTCGGACCTAGATGCAAATCGTATTTCTTCTACTGATCTCGAAGAAAACGACCGCTCAAAAGGTCAAAAAATTGCTTATCCCAGATATGACCATCCTACACTAGGCCCTGACCAAAGAATTTATATTCAATTTCCTTTTGTCAAACTAATTACATATGGAGTACCTCGTGCTGGTGAATATTATCAAACAGAAAATGCAAGAGCATTTATTAAACTCCCTCTAGATGTATCTAACCCTCAAATTAAAAATCTTGTAGACAAGATGAAATCTATTGATTCTCTTTTTTCATCTCAAGAGTTTGCCGAGAAACTGTTAGGTAAGAAATGGAATAAATACACATATCAATCTATTTTTCGCGATGTTATTGTAGATGAAGATGAAGATGACAAACCCAAACCTAAAGGAAAGTTTGACAACAGAGTTAAATATCCTTATATGAAACTAAAACTTGATACAGAATATGAAACTGATAAAGTAACTACTAAAGTAATTCGTGTTGAAACTATTAGTGGAGAAAAGAACCGTGAAGCATTGCCTGTTTTCGCTAATCTTGACGAGTTCACTAAAGTTGTTTCTTGGCAATCAACTATTCGTCCTATTGCTATGATGACCAAATTTTGGGTTCAACCTATTACAAACAAGAATCCTTCTTGGGGTGTAACATTTAAAGTTAAAAAGATGGAAGTTGAACCTGCACCAAAATCTGGAGGTTCTAGCTCTATCATGAATTCCGATGCATTTCTCGATTCTGATGATGAGACAAAAGAAGTTACTACAAAAGTTGTATCTACTAAACCTGTAGTTGTAGAAAAGAAAAAGATTGTCGCACAAGTTGAATCTGATGATGATTCTGAAGAGGAGGAAGAGAAACCTATCGTTGTTCCTTCAAAGAAACAAGTTGTTCAAGTGGAATCAGATGATGATTCTGAAGAGGAAGAAGAGAAACCTGTTGTAAAAGTAACTAAACCAGCTGCTAAAGCTACACGTGGTGGTAAAGCTAAATCAGCAGGTGCTTAAAATTTAAGAAAAATTAAATTATTTTAATAAACTTAATTGATTTAAAGATGATTATTTATTTATAATATATACATATTATGAATTTACAAGAACCTTTTAGAATACATCAAATTGATTTTAATAAAATATCTTATACAAAAATTAAAACAAATGAAACAAAAAAAATTATCTTTATAAAATATAATGAAACAAATGATAAATCCAAACCTTTTGTAATTCAAATACCCACCTTATTAAATTTAAACGAACCTGTTAAAATTAGTGAAGACTATTATGAATTAGAAGTTCCTTTAATAACCCAAGAAAAAGACAAATCATCTAGTTTAATTAATTTTTTTGAGGAATTAGATAAAAAGATAATTCAAGATGCTAAAATTAATTCAAAAAGTTGGTTTGAAGGAATATCAGTAAGTAATTCTATTAAATATAAAAAAATCATAAAAGAAACAGATTTATATAAGGAAGGAATAATTAAAATAAAAATTATAAAAAATACAGAATTTGAGACATTATTACAAATAGATAATAAAAAAAGAATAAATATCAAAGAATTACCATTAAATTCATGGTGTAAAATGCTAATTGAAGTGTATGCTATTGTAATTAATATTCAAAATAATACCTTTTCCTTATTTTTAAGACCAATTATTCTATCATTTAAAGAAAAAGAGGCAAGTAACTATAACTATAAATTTTTAGAAGATTCTGATTCAGAGAAAGATATTGATGTACCTGATAGTGAAATAAACGGTATATTTATTAAAAATATTAAAAATCAAACTAATGAAAAATTAGACACTGCAACATCAAGTCAAGTTAATATTATAGATAATTTGCAATTAAGAATTCCTGATATTTTAAGTTCAACCACAGAATCTTCATTAGAATCATCTACTAGTTCTAGTAATAAAATTAGTGAAAAAATAAAATTATCAGAATCTTCAAATAGTTCTGAATGTTCTAATAAAACTGAAGAATTATTGAATAAACTATTATCTAAAACGCATATAGATAATGATAATTAATCGTTTAATCATATTTATTTATAATTATAATTAAAGGATTACAATGGAAACTAAATTTCCAACAATTTTAGAAAAAATAAATGCTTTCATAGCAGAAGGTGACTTGGGTAAAGAATTAGAAATAACGATAATTGAAGAGAATATAAATTTAAAAGATTATTTAAAAGAAAATAGTAAAATTCAAATTGTAAAAAAAAATTACGAAAATTGTTTATTCTGTAATACTGATATGAAAATTGGAGAATATAAAAGAATAATTAATAAATGTAATCATTCTTTTCATAAAAAGTGTTTTGATAAATGGGTAAAATTATCAGATAAAATTTTTTGCATAATTTGTAATGAAAATTATTGAGAGAAATCACTATAAAGAATTTATTACTTTAAGATTTATATGACCGATGGTGAAAATATTTTAAAAATAAGTAGTAATACTACTAAAAATAACGAATCTACTAAACAAGTTAGTGAGGCTACTAAACAAGTTAGTGAGGCCAGAAAACAAAACAATGAACTTTTTAAAGTAATACAATTAACTTCTCAAGAATTAGTTAGATTAAAAGGTAATGATG
>Ga0114958_10001718_pt1 | contig 16923 bp, 15 predicted proteins | sample C_130208_EF_Meta_FD_89577 | JGI IMG/M metagenome (GOLD analysis project Ga0114958, IMG submission 89577) | Freshwater microbial communities from Lake Croche, Canada to study carbon cycling - C_130208_EF_MetaG | ecosystem: Environmental > Aquatic > Freshwater > Lake | place: Lake Croche, Canada...
GATTTGACATTAAAAATAGTGGTAGAAGTGGCTTTACGAGTTCTCATTTTGTTTGGATTTTACAAGATGCGGTATTAAAATACAAACCTAAAATATGTTTCATTGAAGGTGGTATTAATGACATTGGAACAGGTATACCTTTGAGTCGCACGTATGAAAATTATGAAACAATAGTAGATATTTTAATTCAACATCAAATTGAACCCGTATTGCAAAGCACGCTGTATGTTAATAAGCCAGATGACAGTGTCACCAATTCAAAAGTTGAAAGCTTGAATTATTTTCTTTCCAACTTGGCTTCAAAAAGAAATATTATCTATCTAGACCTTAATCAATATCTTTCGGAAAATAAAAAATTACGAATAGAGTATACTAGAGACGGAGTTCACCTCAGACAAAGTACTTATAAAATATGGGCACATGAAATTGATAAAATAATAAAAAATAAATGGATATGAATTGGGTAATGGGTTTTTAGGTGTTGGTTTTTAAGTTTTGTTGAAGGAAGAATTGATGGCATTTATTAGGCGGGGAACCGACCAGTAGCCGGATACGATGATTCTTCGGATGGTGAAATTGGGCTCTTGTGGGTCTTTTTTGGTAGATAGGATAAAGGCCATTTTGTAGGCTCTTTTTTTTAATTCGGTTATGGATTTTTTGTCCCAAAGGCCGTAAGGGTAGGCAAAATAATTTATTGATTTGCCTGTAATTTCTTCTAATCTTTTTTTGGGTTTGCTGAGCTGTAGGTCCCAATCGGTTGGGGTGTATTTCGTTAGTCTGTGGTGGTCCCAAGTGTGGGCACCTATGGAATGACCTCTGTTTGACAAGTCTTTTATTTGCTGGCTGGACATGTAATTGGGTCTGTTGATGGACACGGTCATGATAAAAAACACCCCTTTAAAATTGTATTTCTCCATTTCTACAGCCGCGATTTTATAGTGTTCCTCGTGGGTATCGTCAAAAGTGATCATTATAGGTTTGGGAGGTAAAGGCTTGTTGTTTACTTCATAATTGTATAATTGGTCGGGTGAAATGGTGTGATAGCCCTCTTTGGACAAGGCCTGCATCTGATTGGCAAAAGCAGCAGGTGTGACGGTATAGGTTTTAGCAAATTCGGTGTCGTTGGGTTTGAAATCCCTGATATTGTGATAGCAGAGAATGGGGATTTCTTTTTTCAGGTTAGCTGTTATTGGGTGTAGGACTCCTTTATTTTCTATGGGAGTCAAAACAGCCTTCTCTCTGTTTTTAAACCCATTGGCAGAAGCGCTGGAGCATAATATCAGGATTAGAAAATTAATAAGAACCGTTTTTTTCATCTTGCAGTGTGTATTATATTGGGAGATGGGGGTGTTGAAGTTCATCTTGCAGGGGGTATTATATTGGGTGTTGGGGGTGTTGAAGTCCATTTTCAAGGGGTATTATATTGGGTGATGGGGGTATTATATTGCGTGATGGGTGTTGGGGGTATTATTGGTATTGGATATAGGAGGGAATCGGTTTTAGTTTTAGCAGTTCTTCGGGAGTAAACATGCCGTTAGGGTCTAATTGGGTGTCATTTTTATAAAACAATTTAAAGCCGGTGAACTGCACGGGTTCCTTGTAGATGTATCTAAAGTAAGTGGATCGTTTGAGGTATTTGGGACCAAAGCCATCCATATCCATTACGATTTGCACTTCGGGCTGGGTTTTAATTTTAGCATAATCGGTCACCATACCTTGGGTGAAGCGGTGTACGATCAGCACTTTTGGCGGCAGCTTGTTGTCGCGGACAATTTTGGTCAAGATGTCGATGGCATCATTAATATCGGAGGCATTAAAGGTTCCTATTTTCGCACCTGGGATTTCACTATTTTTCATGGAAAACTCCGGATCTATACCCAGATGTACTTGGGGCATTTTGAGGTATTTTTCTAGGGAAGCCACTTCTTCTTTGACAGAGCTGTGCCCCACTTGGATGTCCAGGAACACGAGTGCTTCTATGGGTTTGGCCCAAGAGAGGATAGTGTCTATTTGTTTGAAAGGCATTCTCATGCGGTGGGTGTTGTATTTTCCGGGGGCACCCTGAGCGGTAATCGCAATATAATGCAGGGCAGGAATTGTTTTAACCGAGGAATCTGCTGCTTTCCATCGGTTTAATTCAAGGTTTAATTTGGCCAGCATTTCGGTTTTTGGCAATTCGCCCAATATCCCAATTCTTTTGGAATATAGATTTCCGTAAAAGGCAACAATACGGTTGTAGGGCAACAGCGCGCCAGCGAACGGATAGGGGGCTTTAACCGGCCATCTGCCACTACTGTCCTTATTGGCGAGTGCTAGCATTCGTTTGTTGTAATCGGCAGTGTCGATTAGCGTTGCTGAGGGTTTGGCTTTGGCAGGGATTATCGTATCCGGAATACTTTGTTTGTCCAGGGTATCCTCTTTTTCGAGTTCCTTTTTGCAACTGCTAATTATTAGTAGAAGTAGTAAAAATAGGCTGTTTCGCGAAATGTAAAAGAAGGTTTTCATAAATAATCCAATTGTAATTCAAAGCAAAAGTATAGGGTTTAGGGGGGCTTATCAAAAGTAAGCTGTTAAAGTTGTTTTTTTGAATTTTAATAATTCCCACTTCCTTTTAGCAGGAGCCACTAGAAAGCAGAAAGGCTCCAAATTAATTTATTGTTTTATAAGAAAATAATTTTGAAATGCGGTGTTTTCTTATTTTTATACCCCTCGAAAAACCGATCATTTTAAAACTGATTTTATTTAATTTTTAAGATCTATTAAAGCGAAATTTAGTTTATCGGGCTTATTACGTAATTTTTTTGGGTTGTATTATTTCAAAAAACTAAATAATTCATCAATCGATACCCCTAAAGATTTTGCAATTTTGATCATGGTTGAAACTTTCATTTCTTGGGTACCTTTCATGTATTTTCTAAGATTTTCTACATCCAGATTGGCATCGTGTGCAACTTCACGGGGTTTTAGGTTCTTTTGTTTGATAATCTCCATAATACGCTTACCAAGTAGTAAAATCTCTTGTCTCATTTCTGATTTCCTGTGTCTATTTTCCATGGTGGTAAATTTATTTAAACTGATTTTTAATTGGGGATTTCAAAAATCAGATTGTTTACAACTGTTTTGTACTATATTTACTAAAAAATGGATGTTTAATAAGGGTATTACATCTAATTTACTAAATATATATTTATTATTATTTTAAAATCACAAAATGTTTATTCCGTTTTTCAATTATAATTTATAAAATGTATCAACTGAATTCTAATTGCAGTTTTATGTTTTTAATTTGTAAATTATTTAATACGATTTATAGTGTTAAAAAGAACTACGAATAAGCAGAATTAAAACCTTATTTAAATCAATGGATATACGTAAAATAATAAGGATTCATGTGCTTATTTTAGAAGAACGAACAGGGAATCCGAAAGAACTTGCTATTAAATTTGGTGTTTCGGAGCGGAGTATATACAATTATATTTCATTTATGAAAGGAGAATTAAATGCCCCCATTATTTACGATGGACTTAAAGAAAGTTATTGTTATGAAATTCCGTGTGAATTCAATCTAGACGGTTATCTTTTTTCGTAATTAAACAAATTATACTTGATACCGTAAAAAGAAGCCTATGGGAATATGGTTTATAAATAATTATAAAAACCAGCCCATTAAAAGGATTATCAGTAGCGTATATCTCCACTAAACTTGTAAAAAACACATTAGCCTATTAGTGCTTTATGAATAAAAAATTTTTGTACTTTGTCTTCTTTTTTTGTTTTTTTCTGAATTGTAGCTATGCTCAAAAACTAGAATTTTCGGGTAATTTTTTATTGTTTATAGAAGCTAAAACTAAAGAACCTGTTTTAATTATCCAAGATTCTATACTTTATAAAGGACTTCAACCCATCAGGCTTCCATTTAAACATACCGATTATCTATCAACTCTTAAAGAATACACGCCACTACTGATACAGGATAAAACCTATCTTGTTCATCAAGGTTGCGGGCCTGTTTTAGAATTTAGAAATGATTCTATCGTTCGAATTAATGATTCTTATTTGCAACGCAATCAATTTGGAGCGGTATATTTTGTTTACAAAAACGAAATTTATTTCTTTGGAGGATATGGACTTTTTACGACCAAAAATATATTGACGAAATATATTTTTAAAACCAAGGATTGGGTTCAAGTTCAAACGCGCGGTGAAAAAGTACAAGAACCCCGATTGGGAGCTTATAGTTATCTAAAAGGAGACGATTTGTATGTTTTTGGGGGTGTTCAACAAGATGACAATGACATCCCTAATACGATTCCGTTAGACAATAGAGTTTGGTGTTTGCATTTGCCAACGATGCGATGGGATTGTGTAGGTCGTTTTGATGAGAAGGCCAGAAAATTAATGTTGGGTCAAAACTTTTCCGATTCTAACAAAATAGTGATTTTTAGCGGTGTTTTTTCAGAGATAGACTATTATGCCAACACCATTAATAGCTATGAAATGAATAATTTTGTTACTTATACGTCTGCTTATATAGAAGGGAGTTGGATTATTGGGGTTTATGGGGGTAATACACCCGTGTATTGTCATAGAAAGCTGAGTGATTATAAAGGTAAATTAATATCCACTCAAGAATTTATTCATCCTTTAGAAAAAGACAGTTTCCTGATGGTCGCAAGTTCTATTAGTTCAGCAGTTTTGATTTTAGTATTATTTATTTTCAGAAAGCCCATAAAGAATTTTGTTCTGCCTTTCAGGGGTATTTTGTATGACACCAAAAAGCAAGTATTTTTATATAAAGGCAAGCCAATGACTGTTTTTGATGAACAGGAAAAGAAGTTGTTGTATTTTTTATTAGAAAGACAGGAGGAGTATATTTCTTTATTTGAGCTCCATCAACTTTTTGAGAATCCCAATAAATCAGAACCTTTTTCGACAATTGTAAAAAGAAGGGAACAAGTGATAAAAGGATTCCTATTAAAAGTTTCTAAAATCAGCGGAATTGATGAAAAAGAATTGGTACTCGAAACCAAGAATGCCGAAGACAAACGAATTAAAGACTTACTGCTGTTGCCGAATTTATTAAAAAGGATTTAAATAAGAGAATGTAGTCTAAAAACATTTAGTATTATAGCAATAAAATCCAAAAACGGTATTTTTTATTACATTGATAATCAATCTGCTAATCATTTATAATTACCATAAAATACAGCATCCTATTTATTTAAAAAGTTGGCATTAACTATATTTCAAACGCTAGCCTTTAAATTAGAAAAATGAAAAGGATGAATAAAAAAGACATAAACATTATTATCTCAATTATAAAACCAATTTTATTCATAAAATTATGATATACATTAAAATAAAACAATTGCGAGAATTAAGAAATGTCTCTATAGATACGATTGCAAAAGGAATGAATACAAGTATTTCTAATTATATTGCTATTGAATGTGGAGAAATAGATTTGAAACTCTCGGAAATTTATAAAATAGCTGAAATAATAGGTGTTGACCCTAGAGAATTTTTTATAGGTATTGACGGTTTATCCTATTAAGATTTTGTTGTTTTTAGCTGTTGGGTAGATCGTGGTATCATTTCTTTTTAGGAACTTATTTTAAATTGTTGCGATTTTTGTCTCATAAATGTGGTTGTGTATCTACTATAAGTATTGTATTATTTTATAAATATAAAAGCCAGGAAAATACGCTGACCCCAAAAAATCGAACAAGTTTTCAAGACTAATTTAAATTGGAACATTGTTGTTCTATAAAAAAAGGAGCCAAATGAAAGGCTTCTTAATAAAAATCTCACTTATTCGGGTCATTGTGTTGGGATTTAAATAGGAATAAAAACTACTCTATTTCTAAAATTAAAAGAGCAACTTTCTCTTTCAAAATAGGTAGATTTATTTTAATAACATTCCAAATCGTAAAATCATCAACCCCAAAATATTCGTGAATTACAAGATTTCGTAAACCTATAATTCTAGCCCAAGGAATAGACGGAGTTCTATTTAGCAATTCTTCTGAAAGTCGATTGCTTGCTTCACCAATAATTTCTAATTGACGTAAACTAGCATTAAACATCATTGAATTATCTACAAATTCTTTCAAATCAATATCTTGAATATAATTTTCAATTTCATTAATGGCATCAATTATATGCAGCAAACGAATTTTATCTCCTAATCTATCGTGCATAAATTAATGCTTATCAGATTAAGATTGGTTCGAAAAGAAAGTGCTAACTTCGTCTCCAAACTAATTATGTAAAACATCGATTCCTTGACTACCCATTTCCTTTCTGTTTCCTTACTGATTCTTGTATTAGGAGTTGGCACTCCCGTTTTTTCTCAAATCCAAAAAGACACTGTTTCACTGGCGGAAGTCCGTTTAAAGGCGGCGCCTATAAAAACGAGTATCCAAAAGGCAGCTGCTTCTGTTTCGGTGGTTGAGAAGGGGACACTGAATAAAAGTGACGGTATTATCCTCACATCGGTGTTGAACCAAATACCGGGAGTTAATATGCAACAAGGGAGTTTGAATACCAACCGAATTACGATTCGGGGAATTGGCGCCCGATCGCAATATGGAACCAGCCGGATTAAAGCTTATTTTGAAGATATTCCCCTGAGTGGCGGCGATGGCGATACGACTATTGAGGATATTGATTTGGAAACCATTGGGAGTATCGAAATCATCAAAGGACCCAATTCCAGTAGTTATGGATCGGGTTTGGGAGGTGTGATTCACCTGTTTGCTGAGGACACGCCACTTAGGGGGTCTTTCGCAAAATCGGCGACTACTTATGGGAGTTTCGGATTGATCAAGCAAAGTCTGAGTGCGGGATATAGTGCTGCTAGTTCTAATCTATATTCGAATTATACCCATTTGCAAAGTGATGGTTTTAGAGCCAATAGCTCCTATGACCGAAAGTCCTTTAATGTGCATGCCAAACAAAAGTTAGGCAAGAAGGGGAGTTTGTCTTTTCTGGGAATATTTACCCGACTAAAAGCGTTTATCCCGAGTTCTATCAGCGAGAATGATTTTAGAAATCATCCAGAGAAAGCCGCATTTACCTGGGGTTCTGCCAAAGGGTACGAGTCTTACGACAAATTTATTCTAGGTGTAGGTTATGAATATGCCCTTAGCGAGCAGTGGTCTTTTAAGACGAGTGTTTTTTCGAATACTAAGGATGCTTATGAGCCAAGGCCTTTTGATATTTTATCAGACAAAACTAATTCTGTGGGGCTGCGCACGAGTCTGAATTATAAAAGTCGGTTGTTTTCAATGCCCTTTGAAGCGAGTGTTGGAACCGAATTATTAGCAGAGCAGTATGCGTTTTCCCTTTTTGAGAATTTATATTTGGCCCATCCCGGGCAGGGTAGTATAGCCGGTTCCGAATTCAGTAAGATGAAACAGGATCGGAATTACGCCAATTATTTTGTGCAGCTGGAAGTAGAATTGCTGCCCCAATTGCATTTGGAAAGTGGTTTGGCTTTTAATAGCACGCAGTATGCTTTGGAAGATGTGCTTCAGCAAAACAAGAGCAAGGAATCCTATACTTTTGGAAGTGTATATTCGCCCCGAATCGGACTTTCGTATGCTTTGGCCAAGGGGAAGAATATCTATTCTTCGATCAGCAAAGGCTTTTCGGTTCCCGCTGTTGCGGAGACTTTAACCCCTGCCGGAGCAATTAATACGAGTTTGAAACCAGAAGTAGGTTTGAACTATGAATTGGGTTTTAAAGGCAGCTGGCTGGATTCCAGATTGCGTACGGAACTCACTTTATTCAGCACGCAAATCACGAATTTATTGGTAGCCCGCCGTACGGCTAATGATCAGTACGTAGGAATAAATGCCGGAGCCAGCTCTCATCAGGGTATGGAGTTTTTTGTGAATTATGAGCTTTTGAAAACAAGCCAGTTTCAGATTGGAACCTATTTATCGGGGGCGCTGAATCAGTTTCGTTTCAAGGATTTTGTTGATGTGGATATCGATTATTCGGGAAATCGTTTGACGGGAGTTCCCAATCAGCAATGGAATTTGGGGATTGATTTTAGTAGTGCTAATGGATTCCTCCTGCACACCGCTTTTACAAGTATGGGTAGGATACCGATGAACGATGCGAATACGAAATACAGTGCTGCTTATTCTTTGCTGGATGTAAAAGCGGCCTATCGTTTTAGAATTTTTGAATTTCTGGAAACGGAATTCAGTATGGGGGTTAATAATGCATTGGACCGTAAGTATGCGGCTAGTATTTTGCCCAATGCGGTTGGTTTTGGCAGTGCGCCAGCTCGCTTTTATTATCCAGGAAACCCCATCCAGTTTTATGGTGGGGTTCAGCTCCGGTATTCTTTTATGTAAGATAATCTAAATTTGCAGAGTTTTGCAAATGTCCTAAAACTTTACTGTTTTACAGCTTCTACTTCTTTTAAAGTAACTGGTTTAGCTTGTTTGTTGGACCAGGACGTCATGATGTAATTCATCACATCTACCACTTCCTGATTGGAAAGTCCCATAGGCGGCATGGCGTTCTTGAATTTCTTTCCGTTGACCAGAATTTCACCTGTTTGTCCGTATTTCACAGCCTTGATACTTTCGGTTCTTTTCTTGCTTAACCAATCGGAGCCATCAAGAGGGGGGAAATTTTTCCCATCACCCTTTCCGTCAGCGAGGTGGCATTGCATACAGAAATCGGCATACACTTCTTTGCCATCGGCAGTACTTGAGAGCTGTTTTTCGGCATGAGCCTTCTTTATAGCACTATAGTTGTGACTTGCATTGGTATTCCAAGGCATTGCACTATTTGAAAACGAATAGCTTCCTCCCATAATAAGAAGTCCTAAACCTATTGTTAGTTTGATTCCCATAATTATTTTGTTGGTACAATTTTTAGAATTCCTTTTCCTTCTACAGCAACATAAATATAACCATCAGGACCTTGGGCTACATTGCGTACCCGACCGATATCGGTGCCTATTTTTTGACGGCCAATAACTTCATCGCCTTTTAGTTTTACGAGTTCCAGGTATTGGAATTTTAAAGAGCCTACAAGCAGGTGTCCTTTCCAATCGGGGTAGACATCGCTAGTAACAAAAGCCATTCCACTTGGCGCAATCGAGGGCAGCCAATAGTAAATGGGTTTTTCGATACCTGGTTTTTCATTTTCCTTACTGATAGAAGTTCCGTCATAGTCGATACCATAGGTCACGACTGGCCATCCATAATTGGCAGATTTCTTAATAATGTTGATTTCATCACCTCCCTGGGGACCGTGTTCGTGTTCCCAAAGGGCACCTGTAGCCGGGTTGATTGCCAGACCTTGTGGGTTGCGGTGACCGTAGGAGTAAATGGCTTCTTTGGCGCCGGCTTTCCCTACAAAGGGATTGTCTTTTGGGATGCTACCGTCATCATTTAATCGGTATATTTTTCCGTTATCTCTTGTGATATCCTGTGGATTCACAAAATGGGCTCCTCTTTCTCCTGCGGAGAAATACAGAAATCCTTCTTTGTCAAATGCGATGCGAGAACCAAAATGTTGCCCTTTGGTCGTATTTGGCCCCGCTTTGTATAGTGATTCTATTTGAGCCAGGCCTCCGTCGACTAATTTAGCCCGAATGAGTTTAGTGTTTCCACCTTCGCCTTCCCCTTCGGAAGAAGCATAGGTGATATAAATCCAACCGTTTTTGTTGTAATCAGGATGCAGTGCAATGTCTAATAAACCCCCTTGTCCCCGGGAATATACTTTGGGTACATTTTTAATTTTGATTTTTTTCCCGTCTTTAATTTGGTAAAGGGTACCGCTTTTTTCGGTGACCAACATACTCATATCCGGCAACCATACCATACCCCAGGGGATAGGAATTTCGTCGGCGACGGTTTCTAAGGTATAGGTTTTGACTTCGTCCTGAATGGGTATGTCGTTTTGTTTTTCTTGCGCTTTGCAATTTATAAACAGAAAAAAGAGCACTATAGGCGTTATTTTATTCATGATTTGGAGTATTTAAATCTTTGTTTTAAAGATCGTAATAATCGAAGGTAGTAAAAAGAAGCGGAGTGCTTGTAGGCGCTGGGTTTAAAAAAAAGTTAAACTTTTGAAAAGGGAATCGTACAGGTATTGGGTTTTGGGTGTTGGTGAGCTGCGTGAAGGAAAAATTAGTGACCCTGCCAAGAATCGAACTTGGATCAAAAGTTTAGGAAACTCCCATTCTATCCGTTGAACTACAGGGCCAAAAAAATGGTTTTTACAATAGTAGTGTATTTTATGTTAGGAAAGTGGGTTTTGGGTGCTGTGGATGGTTTTTATAACAAAAAATCTTCTAAATTATCCCTATGGATCACTTTAAATTCGGTTTCGGGATAGGTTTCTAGAAAAAGTTTGGGTATTTTATGTTTAGCATCAGGATTCCATTTGAATTCGAAAGCAGTTAAAAGGCCATCTTGCTCTTCGATATAATCAATTTCTTTTTGTTCTTTGGTTCGCCAATACCAAGTATTGGCCCATTTTTGAGAATATTGGTTGTATTTCATTCGCTCAGAAACCATAAAATTCTCCCACAAGGCCCCTACATCTGTACGAAGTTCTACTTGATTAAAATTTGCTATCAAGGCATTTCGAATTCCATTGTCATAAAAATAGATTTTTCTGCTTTTTTTGAGTTCGGAACGAAGGTTTCGGCTAAAGGAACCTAATCTAAAAACGATAAAAGTCTGTTCTAATACAACAATATATTTTTCTACTGTTTTTGCATCAAGACCGGTGAGCTGGGACAATTCATTGTAGGAAACTTGAGAACCAACTTGATACGCCAATCCTTGCAATAATTTAATGAGCCCTTCTGGTTTTTTAATTTGTTCTAATAATAGTACATCTTTATACAAATAGCTGTTGGAGAGTTGTTTTAGGATTTCTTTTTCTATTCCAGCGTTATTCAGCACATCAGGGTAGTAGCCGTAGACCATTCGGTGCGGCAGGAGTCGCTTTTCTTCCAACAAACCGTGATGCGTTACCATTTCTCCAAAAGATAAGGGATACATTTTATATTCCCATTTTCGTCCTGTCAAAGGTTCATTCAATTTATTTGCCAACTCAAAAGAGGAACTACCGGTAACTACCAATTGAACTTCCGGAATTTGATCGGTAATAAGTTTCATTCGCAATCCTATATCTTGTATGCGCTGCGCTTCATCAATAATAATTATTTTCTTATTTCCGAAAATGGCCTTTAATCGTGTCGCCGAGATTGCTGCAAAAATTGCCTGCACGTCTAATTCATCTCCGTTCAACCACAATACGTCTTGGGATTTTCCAAAAAGCATTTTTAGCAAAGTGGTTTTTCCAACTTGCCTTGCTCCCAGAAGAACTATTGCTTTTCCGGAGTGGAGTTTATTTTTTACTAATTTTTCGAGTATTCTTTCTATCATAATAGTAGCTAATAAAAAGCAAAAATACAACTTTTACGGATTTGAATCCTTAAAAATAGCAACTTTTACGGATTTGAATCCGTAAAAGACGAATTTGTTAGAAAAGATTTAGGATAGTTTAGGAAAAATTAGAGCTTAGAAAAGTTTATAAAGAGGTTTAGATTGGATTAGTTTTTACCGGTATATTTTGTGGTTCTGGCATCTTTGATGCTGCCGTTCCAGTTTAGACCGAAGCCAAAATCGTAGGTGTTTCCGTTGTGGTCCTTGTAGGGAATCATGTCGTGGGGTACATCTTCAAATTGTTTTTCGACGGTGGTCATGTCTATTGGCATTTGCATTGGCAGGAGGGCCGAAGGTTCCGTTTTACCCGAAATGATATCCAGCACCGCATCGAGTTGTACGCCAAATTCCCCTACAATGGCATCGACCTCTTTTTCGAACTCACCAAAAACCATAGGATTTGTTATGTTTACCGCTACAATAACTGGTTTGTCTTTCATGGCTTTTTTGGTATCCAGAATCGTGTTTAAATCGGGATAAGAATTGGATTTGGACGTTTTATTTAGGTAGGAACGATTTGTAATTGTTGGATCCACAACAGGATCTCCAGCGGCAATACTTTGAGCGCGGGCTGCTGTTGCGGTATAGTCTTTTAATTGCAAGCTAATGGGAACATAACCATTTCCACCGGCTTCTCTGTCGGCTTTGCTGTAACCGCCACTGATCGGGCTTTTTATAAATACGATGGCAAAATCGGCTTTTGCGGGGTCGTCAGTTAGGTTGTAGTATTTTTTTAGGGATTCTAAATTAACGGGATATTCTATTTTTTCCGGAGCGGGTTGGCCAAAAAAGTTGATGCCCGCCGGTGTAATCCTTTTTGGAACATAGACCGTTTTACCTTTGGCTATTGGCAGGGTTTTATTTTGGTTCTTAAGTAGTACAATCGACTTTAGCTGGGCTTCGTAACCCGCTTTCATAAATTCGGGTTTCCCGACAATAGCTTTGGTTTCTTCGGTGTTTAAATAAGAATTTTCGAATAAACCAACTCTGAAAATATTCAAGAGCAAGCGAACTGCCGAAGACTCGAATCGTTTGCGCATGGCCGATTCTCCCAGTTCTTTTACCCCCATTTGGTAGGCCTCGAGTACCGGATTAATATCATTATTTCCTCCAAATTGATCTACTCCTGCCAACATCACTTTATAGTGTCTTTCGGCAATAGATTGTTTTTCAACGCCCCATGATTTGCCAGCAAAAACATCGGGAGTGGCTCCTTCATTCGCCGTAATCAACCAATCGGTACAAACGACACCGTCATAGCCGTACTTATTTCTCAGTAAATCGGTCACGATGTATTTGCTAAAACCATTCCCTACATTCTCACCATATTTGGTATCCTGATTGAAAGAGATGGTGTAATAGGGCATCACAGCCGAGGCTTTTTTTGTTTTTCCATTCAGTTTGAAAGCCCCTTCCAGAAAGGTTTTTAGGTGGGTTTGGAAGTTATTACCGGGGTATACGGCAAATTTACCATAGGCAAAATGACCGTCGCGACCCCCTTCTTCCGGTCCGCCACTAGGCCAGTGTTTTACCATGGCATTGACACTTTCATTCCCCCAATCTTGATAGGCTTGAATTGCTTTAGGGGAGGTTTGAAAACCGTCTACATAGGCTCTGGCCATATCGGTTGCTAATTTTGGGTCTTCGCCAAAAGTACCTACAAAGCGATTCCAACGCGGTTCGGTTGCTAAATCGATCTGAGGGGATAAGGCTGTGGTGATTCCGAGTGCTCGGTATTCTCGGGCGGCGATGGTTGCAAACTTTTCGGTAATTGCAGGGTCAAAGGTAGCGGCAAGTCCCAATTCTTCGGGCCATTGTGAAATGGAACCACCCGATCCGGCATTGTATTCGGAATCTTTATTGGCTCCATTTCTTGGATCGGAACTGTTATTGGAAGGAATTCCCATGCCAATTCCTTCGACTAATGCCTGAATGTTATTGTTCCATTCGGCAGCTATTACAGGGCTTTTTATGGAAGTCATTAGTACATGGCGCAGGTTGTCTTTGGTTAGAAAGGCAATTTGCTGATCGGATAAATCAGAGGGTTTTGCTTCACTTTTTGAAAAGGGCTTTCCATTATAAGTCCCAACGAACATTCCTGCTTCCTGAGCTGGAATCGCCTGATGGCGGCTGTATAACATTAAACCTGCGATTTGCTCCACGGTCATTTTAGCTGCTAAATCTTTGGCGCGTTCGGCAACTGGTTTTCTCCAGTCTTCGTAGGTGTCTAAGACGCCATTTTTGTTGAGGTCTTTGAAAGCAAAACCATCGGTATGAATTATTTTCACACCTGAGTTAGGGGAATATCCCAAGGTTTGTCCTCCTCTGTTCTCGATGATCTTATGGGTTCCCTGAGGCGTTTCTGTCCATTTTTGTTGGGCCTGGATTTGTGTCGAAAACAGGGCAAGACAGGCGGGAAGGAGTATTTGTGGTTTCATATTTTTAGTTTAAGGATAGTGAAAAGAAAGTCACTTTGGGTCTAGCAGTTATTTGACTTCTACTAGGAATCTTTCCAGTTTGGTGTTTGCAACTGTCAGGGGTTGGTAAACGCCGGGCTCCAATGCTTTTAGCTCGCCTTTATAAACTGCTTTCTTGCCTTTGTCATCCATAGTAACTCTAAGAATACAAGGAGCTATGGTTTGAATTTTAGTGTTTAATAGCAAGTTGGAAGGTGGGAACTGATTTATAGAATCATGGGCATATAGGTTTTCCATCACTTTGTTGTTTGCATCGACGATATCGATGGTGAGGGCTGCAAACATTGCTTTTTCATTTTTTTGAACTAATAAAACGACTGCTTTTCCGCTTTTATCCTGATTGGATTTTTTTTCGGAAAAGTTTATACCCCAGTTTTTTTTCTCGCCTTCGCCTTTTGCGAATACCCTACCAAATTCGGCTATCGGCTCTAAAACACTAGTCAGGGATAAGGTGAGGATTACTGCAAAGGTGATAAAGAGATAGACGACTTCTTTGCTTAATTTGGATTTGTTTCTTTGGGTGCTGTAGCTTTTCAAGGAGATCCAATTGTTGTAAATGTGGAAGGCCGCCATGGTAACAAACAATAAGCCAAAAACGGTATGGCTAATTTCGATAGCATGCGACTTTTGTTTGATGTACAATAAAATTCCAGTGCTAGCAAGAACCAGAAATACAAATGCAACGCTTAAACTGATTAAATTCTTTTTCATTTTTGGGTTTGGTTAATAGCTTTATGGACTGTTTTGATGTTTTGATTCTGAATTCCTATTCTATTGCTCGCGATCTTTTGGGCGCGACAAAAAAATCAATTTCAAATATAGGGAAATAGGTGTCATTTTAACACAAAGGGTATTGTTATTTTTATCGCGCTAGCAGGATCGAAACTCGAATGTTAAATATCTAGGGCGTCATACACCCGAACTTTTTCCCAAAGGTGTGAGTAGTTCTTTACAAAAGCCTGATGAATTGGGTGATCCTGATATGTTTTTTGGTCGGCTTCGTTATCAAAAAAAAGCAGTTCTGAGACGTTCCAAGAGGTATCAACCACTTCGCGTTTTTCGGTAGAAGCGAGGAGGCCCAAATGAAATTGGCGCACCGTTGGAATTACGGCTAAAGTTTTGAGGCCAGCAATTAATTGCTGCTTGTCTTCTTCGGATTCGGGATTCTTTAACCAAAAGAACACGTGATGCAGGAGCTGTTTTTCTTTGGACTGTTTTGTGAATCCTAAAATACCTGCAATACCTGCTAAAGCTGCCGAACCAATAAACTGTCTTCGTATCATCTGTTTCATTTTAAATGTAAATATCTAAATTTTAAATAAAACAGGAACACTTAATGTTCAAAAATTAAAGGAGCAGGCAAAGCGGTTTATACTAGTTATTCTGACGAATCTGTTTTTTTACTAAACAACGGACTACTAAATATTATTGCTTGCTAAATTTATTGTTGAAGGAATAGGCTATTGTGGTATTCCAAACGAAGTTTTTAGTATTTAAGTCTGTTTTGATTATTTTGTTCATCACGGCAGAAACTGAAATCGGTCTGTTCTTTTTGGTTAAAGTCAATCCGGAGGAAAAGAAATAGCCGTCTTTGGTATCCATTTTTAAATAGTAGACCTGAGGAGTAAACCTCAGAGCAATTTCGTTTGCAATTTTGATGTTGGAAAAGCTAGTATTAAGCGTTAGAAAATTAGTGTTGTGCGTGGTTCCCTCGTCGATGCCTCGAGAAAACAAATAATCAGAACCAATACTGATGTTTTTAGTTAGTAAATAGTTGGAGGATAAAGCTCCGGCCAAATAACGCTGCGCCCTAATGGTATTGGTTTGAATGCCGTCAATATCAGCTATAACGGTTTTAAATGCAAGTGCAGGATGCGCCCCTATATTGACCTTCCATTTGGTCTCCTCTATTAATTTATAGCGTCCCCATAAAACCAGGGACCAAGGTTTGCCTTCCAAAGAAGTTCGGAGTTCCGGTTCGAAACTTAATTTTTTGCTGCCAATAGACATTGTAAATATCGCAGCCGGTTTTCCTAATGAAAATGTTGGTATGAAAGAAATTCCATTATTAGTAGCCCCGATACTGCCTGAAAAATGATATTCGGTTTTTGGACTGTCCGTGGTTTGGGCGTAGGAAGCGCTAAGAGTATTTAAAAATAGAAACAGCAGGACTGTTTTAGTGGTTAATTTAAGAGATATGGTATTCAATTTGTAGTTTTTTAAGAATTTTAAGCGCCAAAAATAATTTTTTTTGTAAGAAAAAACAAATAGTTATTTAAAGGAACAGAATAAGATTTACGACAATCGATATTTTAACTATTATGGGGTATTCCGGGGCAAAGTGTACAGGTCATTCCGGACTAAAGTGTACAGCTGTTTCGTAGCGTCAAAACAAGCAACTTTGTATGAAGTAGTTGGGATACGTAATAGGTTCACTAGAAAAGGCCTATCTAATAGACTGCATTTGCAGAAATTAGATAGACCTTTTATTATTTAAAATTATTTTATGCCCTCAAATCGGACCTTAGAAGGACTTTATATTCGGATGTATATTTTATTTTTATTCAAGAAATAACCGGCGAGCCAGCAGCTTAACATAATAGAAATTGCAAAGCCTAAGGAGCCTAGATAACCGCCCAAATAGGAGACGAATACATTGTCAGCAATCCAATTGTAGGCCGGCACTCCTTTTATTTTAGTTAGATATAAGGTAGTCACCAGTAGTTCCGAAAGGAGGTAAATGAACAATGGATTTTTGCCCAGTATTTCAAAAAAGGGCGTCCAGTTCGTTTTTTTCGAAATGTCTATGATGTAGACTAAGGCCGAAATAATAATAAGATCGAGACCGATGGTAAGCAGAACAAAGGAGCTGGACCAGAGTTTTTTATTGATGGGGAAGCAGGCGTCCCAAGCTAGAGCAAGAACAATCAGCAGTCCGCCAAGGAGTATCATTCGGC
>Ga0114958_10001721_pt1 | contig 16914 bp, 9 predicted proteins | sample C_130208_EF_Meta_FD_89577 | JGI IMG/M metagenome (GOLD analysis project Ga0114958, IMG submission 89577) | Freshwater microbial communities from Lake Croche, Canada to study carbon cycling - C_130208_EF_MetaG | ecosystem: Environmental > Aquatic > Freshwater > Lake | place: Lake Croche, Canada...
GTAGTTCCTGTATATCCTAAATTATAAATGTTAAAAACATAAACATCACTTCCTAAACTATCATTTCCTAAAGAAAAAACTTGGAATAAATTATTACCATTATAAAAAAATGATAATTCAACATATTCTCCTTCAGTTAATCCATGAGGTGCAATACATTGAAACGCAATTAATCCAGCGCCATTTTGTGATGAATTATTAATTGTAAATGGTATACCAGTTGATGCTGTCCAAGTTAAATTATTATTATCAAGTGTATAAAATAATTGTTTGTCGTAGTTGTTGTTATAAGCATAACTAATATAGTATGTCCAATTATATGTATAAGCACTTATTGCTTTATAATTTACATGTTGGTCTTGAACATTAGGTCTATAAAAATCAAACTCATAGTATTGAGGTAAACCTTTCCATATGTTTGTTGACATTGAATTAACAGGGTCAACATAATACAAATTATTTAAGAAAGGATTGTAGTTGGTACTACCAGTATAAGTATTATCATACAAGTAATTCACTTTGAATGTTGGTCTGAATGTCGTAGAAGCCTGTCTTTCATCATCATACACTTGAGCTAAACTTATACTAGCACTTTTATCATACTCAACCATTTGTTGACTTTGTCCTTCTAATGAAATAGTAATATCTTGGTCAACATATGGTGCTGACTTATATTCTTGACTACTTGGTATGATGGTATATTTATTCACCTACTGAGTATTTTGTTTTAAATTTATCTAATGCCGTAGCGCCTTTTACAGTTCCAAAATAAAATTGGAAAGGAGCACCTACAATAAACTTACTACTTGAAGCCCCAACTTGACTATATTTACCATTTGCATCCACACTAAAAATGTAACCTCTCGCATATAAATCACTAACACTTGAGTTTGTATTTCTAAAGTAATTAGGTGTTGTCAAACTTGTTCTATCTAATGACTGGTAAGGTCTATTCTGTACAATCTCACTTTCATTAGTTGCCCAAGTATTATCTTGGTTACCAAAGATTGTCGCAGTGTTTGCCAATCTCCATTGATAGAATGGAACTACTTGTGATTTTATTCCATACGGATATGGGTAATTATTAACGTTATTACTACTTCTAAAATTAATTCTTCCTGGCGTTAAATAATCTTTTGTTTGTAAATTTTCAGTTGTTGATGAATACCATACCGCCATGATTGGGTCATTTGAAGTTCCTAATATTGTCATAGGAGCCCCGCTTACACTGTTATAAAACTGAGGTGAAAAACTTACATTTCCAATTTCTGAGTTGATAGACATTAGTTGGGCCAAATCACCATCAACTCTTTTATATGGTCGTGAAAATAATTGATTCAATGAATTATCTCCAAAAGATATAATTCTAGATAAAAATCCTTCATCAGTTATTCTAGAAATTACAAAAAGATTAACTAAATCAGAAGTGTCTGAATAACTTGTTGGATTAATACTAGGTAGTATATAAGCCTTTGTTGCTGGGTCTAATACTATTTCTGAGTAAAATGAATCTTTGTATCCTAAATTTATAATTGTAGTTGGAAACAAAAGATTTACATCATTGATTGACCCCACATTTGATGTTCTTTTACCAACAAATTTGCTTGCAGTAATACTGTATGGACTACTTCTAAAGTAAAAATTATTTGTACTTGAATCAAAATGAGCCAAATCAGTACAGTATACTGGCGGTAATGGTTTATTTTGTTGGTCGAAATACGTATCAACTTGAATTGGAAATGCATACAATGAACCATTAATCCAATTGTTAACAAATGATTGTGACAAAACTCCTCTACACAAACCATAAAAAAATCTAAAACGATAACCCCACTCAGAAAAATTATCTAAATCGGTAAATAAATCAAGCAAAGGTCTTCTTAAAAACATATAACAACCCTTTTCAACAGCATCCGAAGTTGTACATCCCGTATTGATACTAAAATTATCTCCAAAACCTTGGTAACAATTTAGTCCAACCATATTCTCACAGTTAAAACTTTCTAAAACTTTGATGGAATTTGGTAAACCTGTGATTACTGGTGTTACTTGGTCCGCGCCATTATTATAGGATGTTGTTACAATGTCAACACCAGCATCACTAATGACATATACTCCAAAATTTAAATTTTGTTGTAATATTGCAGGATTGATACTCCACGAACCTCCATCAAGTTTATCTGAAGTTGGTAACCTATCAGTTCTCATTACATTATTAACTGAATTATTTATCAACATTGGTGAGTTTAAAAAATTTGAATATAACGCCTGTGTATAGTATGAATAAGAAATGGCATCCCAACTAGTTATCACACTAGGACCTCCAAAAGTTCCGCCAGCAGCATTTACTGTCATTATACCCATTGATGTAATGTCTTCACTTAAATCATACGCACCACTGTTAACTGATGATAAATAAAAACCATTACTTGTTTTACTATAAACAGATACATTAGATACGTTAGTATAAATTGTGTTTGTATTTTGAGCATCTATACTTCCATAATATCCAACAGAACTTGATGTATATCCTGTATACTGTAATCCTGGTGTTGTACTTCCGTCAATTCCAGGTTTAAAGAAATATGATTGATAAAAAATTTCATTTTGATTTGCAAATGATTGTACCGAAATATTATTATTCGTTAATTTTTGAATTGGAATGTTTAATCTTGTTTGAGCAGTAAACGTAAACTTAGGGTCATCAATAGTACTACCAAATATCAAACCAAGTTTATATTCATTATCATATTTTGGAGAATATGGGTCTACTCCTCTTTGAAGTACTAAAATGTATTGGTTATCAAAATCTTCATAATAGTCTCTAAATTTTAAAGAATTTCCTTCAACTTTTATAAAATTTTGTCTTCCTTGAAATGAACTAATATCTTGTGTTGATTCAAGTATATTTGCCATTGATTGAGTTGTTGCTGATGTCCAAATTTTAGCAGCGTCTGACACTGTTATAGCTGTTATAACTTGATAATATTCAATATCTTGTGGGTATTTGTAATTTGTTTCCGTAGAACCATAAGGTAAAGAATAAGATACTGTAGATGCATTATATTGAGACGTTGCATAACTTACATTTACTGTTGTTGATGCACTACTATTATATGAAGTACCACTAATACCTGTTATGATACCATTCATAGTATTAGCACTGTACTTGTAATTAGTATCAAAAGAATTTGATGGATTTACAAAAGTAATTAAATCACCAGTATTGTATTTTTGTGGAGTTAAAATTGTCAATGTGTTATCAAAGTGACTTTTATTGATGTTAGATTGTTTCGCAAAAGTTACTTTTATTTTATTTAAACCCGTAAAATAATTATTCCTTTGATTAAATAAATTAATTCTTTCACCTAAAGGCAAAGTTTTTGAAATTGAAAATCTAAAACCACCATTATCTGGTTGACTTGGTATTTTAACAACACTTGATTTAGGTAACTTATACCTATTAATATCAGATTTAAACGCTTTATCGTTGAAACCCGCAAATGCCGTTGCTGTTATGTTTGCATACTGTAATATGTCTTCAGATGGGGCACCCGAATATAACAACTGAAGATTATTTTGATAAAAAATAGGAGATGAAAAAAACGATAACCCACCAGTTGGAAAATCTAAATTTTCATTTGGGTTAAATGATATGTCCGTATCACAATCACAAGCCTGACAATCAGGATAAGTAATCATTGGCAAACGAATTGTAGTATCTACCTTATCACATTGTCCTCCAGGAATTAATCCGCATAAAAACCCAAAAGGGCTAATACCTAAAAAACTCAAATTACATAAAAAACATAATATTGCAATTACTATGTTATATAAAAATAATGCAATATGGGCAACAATTAAAAGATTAAGACCTATTAATTGTATTACTAAAAACAATACTGAAAATATAAAATATAATAAATCAAAGTTTCTAAAACCATCATTCACAGGGAATTTATTAACATTACTCGCACATGAATTATCATCAATTTCTTTGATTCCTATAAATTTACCTTTAGCATTTCCTTTTTTATATTCGTCAATTAAAGATGAAATAGTATATACTTTATTAAAATTAAATTCATAAAAAGTATCTTCACAATTTATTACTTCGTTCAATCTATTTGTAAAATCAGCGCCTGTAAATCCGTTGGTATAACCACTCCAAGCAAGTCCAAAATAATATGAACTATTTACTTTTTTTCGGGCATTTAAATTTGAATTGAAAGTGGATGGGTCAATACTTGAAGTTGTCCACCCATACTCTTTAACGTTTGGTACTAAATAATATGGTCTTCTAACCATTTCACTTAATGTTGCGGGTTGTTCCCACTTAACTTTGAATCTATATTTTGCTTTAGTTGGGATACCAATAGTTGGGTCATTTGATAATATTTTTTCTCCAAATTCGTTAGTAACAAAATAATCAAGGTTCATCGGCATTTCAACTAACCACGTACCATCTTGGTCAATAACGTTTCCTGAATTTTCTAAAGCATAAACCTCCAATACAGGATTTCCATCCGTGTCCATTTGTATTGTTTGTCTTATTGCAAGTATTTGTCCAGGACCTGACACTAAATCACATAAATTTCCTAAATCATCTCGTGGCTCACAATTATCTCTAACTCTATATTCATCAGGTGAAGAAAATAATGACCCCATAAATACAGATGTTGGTTGAATATCAATGTTTGTATCTCCTCTTAAATCAAAATCTAATCTATTAATTGCAATATCACATATTTCAGGGTCACCCCATAGAGGTGATACCTCCAAACTTTTTGTAATAGTTACTATTTGAGGTAATGAGCTTAAATCAGTTGATGTTCTAAATCTTCCTCCAGCAACTTGTGAAGGAGTTGCCCTACCAATTCTAATCAAATCTTGAGGTGTTAAAGAAAATTCACCAATGTCTGATAAATCAACATCCATCAACATGGTTTGATATCCTAATGGGACGCCCATTATCATGTAGTCGCCACTCTCATTTGTTTTTGCAGTATACTTGTAGTACTTGTCGTAAATTTCTATGGCGGTTGCTCCCGTTAAAACATCTTGTCTTGATGGAAATGTCCCTGTCGCGGCATGTGTTGAATATGATTGTTCATATGGTAATAAATTATACCTATACCCATCTTCGTTTTTGTCTGTTAAAGACTTATAAGGATATATACTTGAAATATATGGATTTGATTGGTCTACATTAGTGATAGGAATAAACACAGATACTCTTGCATTTGGTATCCCCAAACCATTGTTTGCGGTAACTCTACCAACAACAACACCATAGTTAGCACAACTTCTAGTGTACACGTCTTCTTGTTGAATTTTTAAAGAAAGTATCTCTAAAAAATCAAACTGTTGGTCTAATTGTACATTGATTGTTTTGTTGATTCCTAATCCAGTCCTTATTCTATATGATTGACCCATTAAATCTCTTTAATTAATAAATAGTTTATGTGGAATTTTTTAAATTAAACCCACACCTTTAAATTATAAACTAAAGAAGAAATAAATAAACTTGTTAAGAGAAAGTAATTGATTGGAAATTCTTAACAGATACTCTAATATCTTTATTAGGGTATCTTATTTGATAAATTTGTGATGGTTGGGCAAATATTGTATCATCAACAGGTCCTATCAATTTTATTTCAGGATTTGAATATACCATAGATGTTTCCGCAGAAGAATATTGTCCTCCAACTTCATTGATTACATCAATATTTGCAACTGTTAATACACCATTTGTATTTTGGACAATACTTCTTAATTCAGATAGATAAACATTTTGTCCAAGTTGTCTTGTTAATGGATTAAAGTATTCAGATATTTTATCCACAACACTTGAAATAACTTGTCCTGAGTTTTGAGCTGAGTCTAATACAATAGCAACATCAACACTAAGGTCAATAACCTCAGCCGTAAAGATTGAAATATAATCATTCATCATTCTATAGTTTGATAAATAATTTGCGATATTTTGTCTTAAGGTATTTGATACAATGTTTGTTAATTTTCCTGAAGTATCATAAGATAAAATTTGAATTAATATCTTGTTGTCATTTTCTGTAATTGATACTTTAGCAGGTGCTCCGTATTGAGCTGGCATGTTTCTAATAATAGATTCATAGTCTTGAACTGTTACAGCCCTTTTTTGTGCCGCAAAGTTAAATGAAACATAATTTCTAATTTCTTCTAATGAAGGCACACCTGCACCACCAACAGCTGCAGTTACGTTTACACATCTTAATGAATTAACAACTGAAGAGTTAGTTGTCTCTGATGGTCCATTTACAAAAAATGAAACAGTTCCAATTTGATTAATAACATTTGTTCCTAAGTTTGTCGCTAAACCTCCCCCAATTCTATATTGAATAAATAAAGTTGAGTTTGGTGTTAAAGTAGAACCTAATGAAAAGTTATTAGAATATTTTTGTAATTCTAATGTCGTTCCTAAAGTTGTAAATTGATTCAATTGGTCTTGAGCCGTGTTTGTCCCACCACCAAATGTCATCTTTTTAAATCCTTCAGGAGTATATTCAGTTATAAATCTATTTTGTGTTTGAATATACCTTCCAACTTTAATACCTGGTTGGTCTGAAACTTTTGTAGGGTCTTCAATAAAGACTCTATCTTCCGCTAACGCATCAACCTCATACCATCTGTTTTCTAAGCCCAAGAATTCGGCAGTTGTTGGAGTATTTGTATATTCTGTGCCATTTTTCAATAATACACTTGTTATACCTAACACATTCTTTTCAGGCAAGAACAATTCAAAGAAAGGTTTTACGTCATTTGCTCCAATAACTCTTTTGAATACTTTAGTAACACCATTTACAACAATTTCTCTTTTAGTAATTGTATAATTAACAAGAACGTTATTTGAATTGAAATTAGGTATTTTTAATCTATTAGGGAACCCTTGAGCATTGTATGGAGATGCAAAGTCAATATCATAAACATTTTCAAATACAACTCCAGCACCCACAACTTGTGAACCTCTTGTTAATGTTCCAAGGTATCTTTCATCTTCTTTATCTCCAAATGCAGGTACTGTAATTGAAAAATCCACTAAAGACACCGACGGTCTTTGCCCTGGCAATTTTAAACCATAAGTTCTTGCAATGTTATAAATTGAAGACCTTTGTTGAGCATATTGAAGTACTGTTTCTTGTAAACTTCTATCAATATTATAATTTAAGTTATCAGCAACCGCAGCATTTAAATCTAAAAAAACTGAGAATACAGAAGCATCATTAAAATCCTGTATTAATTCAGGATAATATGTCCTTACGTAATTTAAAAGTTCAGTTCTTATCGCTTGATAATCTCTGGTCGCATATGATATTTTATTATTTGCCATCTATATTAAATATTGATAATCACAAAATCGCTCTGAGCAAATGTTGAGTTGTTAGTTGAGTAGTCTAGTCTTATTTTTGCAGTATACTCTGAAGTTCCTTTACCAGGAAATCGATAAATTGACGATTCACTTGTTCCTGCTAAATTTTGCCCCGTTCCAATGTCTAATTCTTCTTGTGGGTCAGCAGGTGTTATTGATAAACTATTAACCAATAAGTTTGGCATAAAATTCTCAATTGCATCTCTAATATCAGATTCAATAGCATTAAACGTTAATCCATCAAAAGGTTCAAAAAGAAATTCATATAATCTTGTACCAAATGCGGGTAAAAAATATCTTGACCCTTTTCTTGTTAATAATAAATGAATAAGGTCTGATTTTATTTCTTGGGATTGTAATTCAGTTAATTCCAAATAGTCTCCTCGTACAGAATCTCTGAACGGAAAACTAATTCCATATGTAACACCGTTTGCCATATATATAAATATACTATCCTACTTTTTCTTATAAATACATAAAAACAAATAATCCCGATTATTAGTCGGGATTATTAATTATTTAAGCTGAACATCCAAAACACTCAAATGGACTATCTTCAGGTTTTTGTGTTAAACCCGTTTCAAGGTAATCTACTTTTGGTGTTTCAACTTTTGAGACTTGTTTTTCAATCTTAGATAAGTCTAATGCTAAGTGTTTAGCCCCTGTTGAAATCGCTTTAGTTCTCACATAGTAACATAAAGTCTTTAATCCTTTTTCCCACGAGTGGAAATGTGAAGATGTTATCTTTGACAATGTTGGATTTGACATATATATATTCATAGATTGTGATTGGTCAATAAATGGTGCTCTATCCGCCGCCATATTAATAAGTTCTCTTTGAGAAATCTCCCAAATTGTTTTGTACTTATTAATCAAATGTTCAATTCTTTTAACCTTCTTATCATAGTGTTTATCTTCAGTGTCAAGATAATTGTTAAAGTTAACATTTTGAATTGACCCTTCATTTAAAATAATTTCATTCTTTAATTCTTCACTCCAAATACCAAGTTTTTCAAAATCATTAATCAAATATTTGTTAACAATTAAGATTTCACCGCCAACAACACGTCTATTAAATAATACCGAGTGAGCTGGTTCAGTCATTTCAAATGAACCTGTAATCTTAGCAGAAGATGCAACTGGCATCTGAGCCGTGAATAAAGAGTTACAAACACCATGGTTAGAAACTTCTAATTTAAGATTATCCCAATCCCATAAACTACCTAATTCTTCACAATTTAATCCCCACATATCAAATTGAAATACTCCTTTTGACATTGGTGACCCCTCAAAGTGTACGTATGGTTTGTATTGACCTGTTTTACATAAAGTCATACTTTCAGTAATTGCTGCAAAATAGATAGTTTCAAAAATATTTTTATTTAATTTTTTTGCTTCTTCAGATGTAAAAACATAGTCCATCAAAAAGAATACGTCAGCAAGACCTTGAATACCAATAGCAATAGCTCTTTGTTCTAATCCTCCCTTTCTACCTTTTTCAGTTGAGTAACTGTTAATGTCAATAACTTTATTAAGAGCTCTAACAACCTTTCTTACTTCACTATAAAGTAGGTTAAAATTAAACTCACCTTTCTCAATAAAGTTTTTCAATACCATTGAAGATAATGTACAAATAGCTGTTGTTTCTTCATCAGTGAATTGAACAATCTCAATACATAAATTTGACTGTTTAATAACACCAATGTTTTGATGGTTAGTTTTTTTGTTAACACTATCCTTGGCACATAAATAAGGAACACCAGTTTCAACTTGAGATTCTATAACTTTTGTCCAAATCTCCTGAGCTTTAACTTTTTTACCAAGACCCATTTGTACCGCCTTATTGTAGTTTTCTTCGTATTCATCACCGTAACATTCTTGTAATGGTTTGATACCAGCTTTAAGAATATCATTTGGACAAAATAAATACCAATCAGTATTACCTTTAACCGCTCTCATGAAGTTATCAGGAATCCATAGTGCTGTGAATAAATCACGAGCTCTTAATTCATCTTTACCTGTATTCTTTTTGATGTCAAGTAAATCAAAAATATCTTTGTGCCATGGTTCAATATAGATAGCCGCACTACCAGGTCTTCTACCTTGTTGATTGAAGAATCTTAACGACTCATTAACAATCTTTAAGTATTTTAATAAACCTCCTGCAAATCCACCCGAACTATTAATTCTACTTTCCTTACTTCTGATGTTAGACATTGATAAACCGATACCTGCAGCGTCTGAAGAATATGTTGAAATATCACTCAAGGTTTTTAATAGTCCATCACGAGAATCTGAATTATTATAATGTAACACACAAGAAGCCAACTGAGGAACTTTAGTTCCCGAGTTAATCATAATTGGAGTCGCTTTAGATATTAGTTGGTCAGACAATGACTTGTAATACTCAATCGCCTCCTCAAATGTATTAGTTACCCATAGAGCAACTCTCATATACATATGTTGCGGTCTTTCAACAACTTTACCATTAGGTAACTTTAACAAGTACATTTCAGTTAATGAACGCCATGCAAAATAATCAAAATCATAATCATTCTCATGATTGATAACCGCATCTATGTTATCCGCACCATATCTTTCAATGGTTTCAATAAGTTTGTCATGAACAATACCGTCAACATGTAACATGCTCATTGTATTTGAAAAACTTGGGTCAGTTTCTTTATGGTACGAAGATATTGCAACTGAAGAAGATAATCTTGAGTAGTCGTAGTGACTACCTGTATATGATGCTGCAATCTCACATACTAACTTATCCAATTCTTTAGTAGTAATAAAACCTTCAGTAGGAATTGACGTAATTACTTTGATGAAAATCTCATCAGAGTTTACATTTAATCCTTTCGCAGCTTTTTTAATTCTGTTATAAATTTTCTGTGGATTAAACACAACGTCCTCTCCCCCTCTTTTTTTAATCTTTAATGACATCATAATTTTATAATATTAAAAATCGTCGACAAATGAAATTGCCTCGTTTAATTTAGCTTTTTGGTATTCTACAGTTCTTCCCTCAAAGAAGTTACCTTTTGTTTCAATTGCAATTTGTTCCATGAATTTGAATGGTTGCTCAACATTAAATTCTTTTTTACATCCAAATTTAAGTAAAAGACCATCAACAACAAACTCAAGATATTGTTTCATTAAGTTTGAATTCATACCAATAAGTGATACAGGCAATGATTCAGTAATAAATTCTTTTTCAATCTCAAGTGCAGATAATAAAATTTCTCTAATTCTTTTTTCAGTTGGTTTGTTTTCTAAGTGATTGTTTACCAAATGGATTGCAAAGTCACAGTGTAAGTTTTCATCTTTAAAAATTAAAGTATTTGCATTACATAACCCTTGCATAATTCCTCTTGATTTTAACCAAAAGATTGAACAAAACGACCCTGAAAAGAAAATACCTTCAACTGCCGCAAATGCAACTAATCTTTCTTGGAATGAAGCATTTTCAATCCAATCTAAAGCCCACTTGGCCTTCTTTTGTACTGCAGGTAAGTTATCTAAAGCAGTAAAACATTTATTCTTCTCATCTTCGTTTGAAATATATGTATCAATCAAAAGTGAGTACATTAAGCTATGAATATTTTCCATAGCTAATTGCATACCATAAAAGAATTTTGCTTCAGGATATTGAACCTCTCTATAAAAGTTCTCAGCCAAGTTTTCATTTACAATACCATCTGATGCCGCAAAGAACGATAAAATGTTCTTAATAAAGTATTGTTCATTTTCTGAGAGATTACTCCAATCTCTGATATCTTCTGTTAAATCTATTTCTTCAGCGGTCCAAAACGCCGCTTGGTGCATCTTATAAAACTCCCAAATGTCATCGTGTTTAATGGGGAATATTACAAAACGCTCAGGATTTGTTATTAAAATTTTTTCCATGTTTTTTTTGTTTTTTTTGTTATGATTTTTTTGCTTCTCTTTCTTTTCTTTTTTCCAACAACTCCTTAACTCTATCTCTCTTTCTTTCCTCTTGATGTTCTTCAAAACCTAAGAATGTTACTGAACTCTCTGTGTCAATCTCCAAAAGTTCATTATTGAACTTACAGTTTTCAAACACAACACCATCTTTACCAATTCTTGACTTGGTGATTGCGATTGTCGCCAAGTTCATCTCCTTTTGTTGTAAAGTTTTTGCCACTGTTATGATTACGTGACCTACTTGAGCCTTCTTAATAGACCCACCCATTTGGTCTGTAGTTACAACTTCTGATGAAATTGAAGACCTGTTACCTTGAGTTGCAGTCCAACCCACTAAAGACAATTCATGACACATTGCTTCAAACCCTCTCATTACTGAACCTTCAGCTTTCCACTCGTCCTTACTTGTACTTTCAGGTACCACACAATCAATATAGTCTAAAAGAACTAAATCAATCTTTTTACCATTGGCAATCATTTTTCTAATCTGATTCTTAATTTGAGACATAGACATTGAATCTGATGGTAATTTCTTTAGAATTAACTCATTCTTCATTGTGTTCTGAATTTCACCAAGCTTACTCATAACTTCTTCTTTGTGAAGAACCAAGTTATCAGGTTCAATCCCTGTCCAAAGGGTAAAATGTTTTCTTTGAACAATCTTTGGGTTATCCTCGAAAAATATTTGAAGAACATTATAACCAAGGTTAAAGGCCGTGTTTGCAATCTTAGTTAAAATGGTTGTATTATGTGTTAAAACATAATTTCTTGTAACAAATAACTCATCAGGATTTGAAACTTTAATACATACCGCCTTCTCATCATGAGAATAAGTTATTGATTTAACATATTTTTGTTCAATATATTTCTCCCTCTTATAATATCTATCAACTTTTCTTAATAATCTGAACGGAACAATATCATTTGCAAACGACATTGTTATTGTGTAAGCTAATTGACCCTCTTTTTTTTCTTCATTGTAAATATAAGTCGGTATTTTACTATTAATTCGAGCAGTTCCACCTAACGATAATACCAATTCTCTTACATCATCACATAATTGTTTTGAAACCGTTGTAAATTGAATAGTACCTTTTTTATCAATATATCCGTCAGTATCCATTAAACCTTGTAATAATGAAACTCTAACTTCCAACGAATTATAAAGATAATCTTTTGGTATAAATTTATTGTTAGACTTTTTATTTAATAAATTATAAACTTTAAGTCGTTCTTTTATTTTGCTCTTTAAATTTATTGATTTTATACTTTTAGTTTCAGTTCTATAATATTCATTGAATGATGAATGTTCATCAAGGTGTTGGATTGAATCAAATAACTCATCGTCCTTAGTACTTATACGGACACCACCATCACATATACTACCATCTCCTAACAATAAACCAAGTAAATAAGAATCAATTGATACTTCTCTTTCCTCAAAATCAACAGGATTTACCACAGGTAATCTATAATTGTATCGACCTCTCTTCTTGATGTCATTCATCATGTCTGAAGTTTTAACAACTTTATACCCATAGTTTGGTTTATGAACTCCCTTACCTTTCACTCTTGTCTTAGCTGTTCTCATGTTAAGAGTATTGACACTCCAAAGATGTTCTTCGTCACAATTTACAAAAGTATCATCAGTAAATTCTACTTTGTAAATTGGTCTTATCCCTTGTGGATACGTACCTAATACATATTGATATTTCCCATCACTGCCAACTACTCTATCTCCAGTCTTAATCTCACCCATAGTTACCCATCCTGTCGGTGTTAAAACAGGCTCTGAAACACTTAAGGCTTTTCCAACACCTGTCGGTGCCAAGATTACACCTATTTCCCCCTTCGCCAGTCCACCTTTAAGTAGTTTGTCTATACCAGGTATACCAATCGGAATTGGGTGTCTAAAATCCTCATCTAATACAGTATCAAGGTTTGAGAAGATATCAGTTAAACCTGTATCTCTTTCTCCTACTTGTAACGCTTCACGAACAAGTCCTTCAACTTTATCGTATGACTCAAAGTCTCCTTCATTAATAATTTTCTGAGCTCGGTCCATAGCCTTTTGAAGTTCTTGTTGTTTACAAAACTTCAATGCTTTTTCCTGAACAAATATACTACCTTCAAAGGGTGCGTCCTTAACTTGTTTCAAAGTGTCAAGTACAATCTTAGCAACAAGTTCTTGAGAAATTTCAGATTTTACAATCTGTTCTAAAGTATCAAAATTAGGGGTAGACTCATACTTAACATAATATTCTTTAGTCATCTGTAAGATGATTTTGAAATATTTGTTGTCAAAATATGAACTTTCAATGACATCCATAATTGATGATGAAAATTCTCTATCTATGATAAGTTGGTTTAATAATTGTAGTTGAAAAGTGTTCCCTAAGTATTCAAAATTCTTGTTCATATAGTATTGTTCGCCCCTGTGTTTAATTAAATATTTACTTACCTAAGTCAAAGTCCAAATATCTAAAACTTAATTTTGGAGATGAAAAAATGTCAGTCAATTCTCGTAAGACATCTTTCAAAAAAGGTCTCACATCAACTGTATAACGTACTTTTGGTGGGAAATTTTTTCCATCAAATGCTCTATGACAAATTGTCTGCTCTCCAACTTTGATATAAATGTTGAAATCCTCAGGTCCTTCAGTGAAAGATGTTTCCATAATAGAATGGTCATCATAAATTGACTCTTTGTTATCTATCATGTAGGTAACAGTTTTCATCTTCAAATAGTATTGAAGTTCTTGTGTAACCCCCTTGATATAATCATAGAAATCCACAGAATTTTTTGCCTTCGGATTGTATCCCCTGACATTGAAAAATCTTTGTACAACGATGTTGTCGTTCAACGTCATTAAGAATTCCATCTTGGTACTATCTTGTTCTTTCATAATTTTAATTTTTATTATTATTTCTTTTTTCTTTTCTTGTTAATTTCATAAATGGTTTTAAAAAATTTACCCAAGCCTCGTCGTCTTTGGGTAAGTACTTAAAGAGTCCGTCTTCCATCATCATCCTCATTAAGTTTTTATATCCCCTATCTGTAGGGTCTATAGTATCGGTTTGGATTTGTTCTACTAATTCTTTTCCTTCATATGTTAGTAAAGGATTTGATAAATCAATAATTTTTTTGTTTTCGATATAAACGTTATTTCCAATAATACCACTTTTTGTTTTACCAGTCAAAATATTCTTGAGTGCTTTTGATTTTTTATTTTGCTGGTTATTTTGTGCAATATAAAGTAATTCTTCCATAGTGCAGTGTTTTTCCAACAAATCAGGAAATAATTTTAATAAAGTCTTTTCCCCCAATCCTTCAATACCTTCAATATTGTCAGACGTGTCTCCTATGAATATTTTAGCAACTAAAATATTATAGTGTGGTATATATACCTTATTGATTTTAATCATATCCCCATTTTTAAAGTATTGTTTGTAAAAAGGGGAGTATATTGTTACATTCTCCGAAATTAATTGGGTAAGGTCTTTATCATTTGAAAAAATGATAATATCTTCTTCTGTTGAAATTTTACAATAGTAAGCAATGAGGTCATCTGCCTCATTGTTTACCATCTCAATTTGTCTCACAAATATCTCTTCAAGATATTGTTTTACTCTTTCTTTCTGTTTTAGATATGATTCGTATTTGAATTCGTTCATATCTTGGCGACGGTTTGCCTTGTATTGTGGGTATATAGCCTTTCTCATTGAAGAGTTTGACTCTCCATCCCAAAACACAACTACTTTATCGTGGTTATGTTCCTCTAAAAACTTACGTAATATGTCAATGAAATAATATACTCCACCTACGTGGTTTCCTTCATTATATAAATCCCTAACCCCATGAAATCCAATCTTAAATAGATTGTCTCCGTCAACTAATAATGTCTTAATCACAACAGTGATTTAAAATGTGAAACAAATAAACTAATCTTCTTTTTCTTCTTCCTCTTTCAAGTCAAAATCACCATCTATACCGATAATATCTTTCCAATAATCTGCATATTCTTTTTTATATTTTTCTATATTGGTTTTTTCCTCAGTAGTATCTTTACCCGCAATAAAACCATGTGGTGTTACAATAATCTTACCATCATCATATCCAAGCCCATTAATGTGATTCTTCATTACAGAAACTTTTGTTCTTGAGGCAAATTTAATTGTTCTTTTATCTTTAGTTGCCGTGATTTTAGTAGTTCCCGCACCTTTTTGGTTACCAAATAAGAATACCAATGATGAATTTAACCAAATAGCCTCACCTCCTTTAGCCTTAATCTTTGGTTGTCCGAAAGGATTATCAGGTAATTCAACCCAAGGTTGATTAACAATAACCAATGTATTTTCGTATTTTGAATCTGATTTACGAGACCCTGAAATTCTTTGGTTAATACCCATACCAATTTTGTCAGCTAAAGTAGACGCGTTGTGTTGTTTACCTCCTTTTCCTTCGTAAGTCATTTTACAAGGAACTGAACCAACTGAATCCCAAAGAAATAATAAATCGTAAGGAATATCATCTTTCTCTTGTGCGTCTAATAGTTCGTTGATGTAGTCAGTAATTTGTTCGATGTAACTAAAGTTATTGTTAAAAATGTAAAATCCATCCCAATCTAATTCCCCCGTTTCTTTGTCAACAACTTCTTCGCATACTAAACCCATAAGCTTAGAGTGTTCAAAAGACCACTTTTGCTCTGTAATGATGAATACAGGTAGAATACCTTTCTTTTGTGCATCAACTGCTGATTTAACTAATGCCGTTGTCTTTCCTGTATCTGAGTGTCCAAGGAACATATTCAAGTGTCCAATGGCAGGTCCAGGTAAACCAACAGCATCTAAGAAGTCAGGCCCTAAATCGAAAAACCTTTGAGGTTTATATTTTGCAGAAGTTGAGAACTTCTTCTTTACTGAACTGAAATCGTTTTTCTTAATTGCCATGTATTTGTTTGTTTAAAAATGGGGTAGGTATTTCACTACCCCGTAATATTAAAATGGTAAATCTCCTTCAGGTTCATCATCAATTTGTGGGTCAACATAAGCAGGTTTTTCATCCTTTGCCCCTCCGATTGAAGTTGTGTCTTCAGTGTTGTTTTCATAAACATAACCACCTTTTTCACTATCCCATTTTGGTGTTTCACCACGAGCAATTGCTTCAAGATAATCAACAGGTTTTTTAGAATAAACATCTAACCAAGTTAATTCATCTTCAATCCAAGCCTTAGATTGTGCAGCTTCTGTATGAACAGGACCTTGGTCTTCATACATAATTGTAGATACACTTGTGTATTCTTTACCTGCGTTTGTTTTAGATTTTGTTAACTCAATGATTAAATCACGACCATTTATTGGGTCAGTAATATCACCTTTGTTTCTCCAAAGTGGAATGATTTTATCTAAGATACCATCATTCTTATAATTGTGTTTGAATCTCCAAAACTTTGGTCCGTCCTCTTCGTGGTCACGGTCAATAACTTTGACGATATAAAACTTACGAGACTTATATTGTTTCGCTAATTCTTTATCAGATTCTTTTCCTGTTGACA
>Ga0114958_10001723_pt1 | contig 16908 bp, 18 predicted proteins | sample C_130208_EF_Meta_FD_89577 | JGI IMG/M metagenome (GOLD analysis project Ga0114958, IMG submission 89577) | Freshwater microbial communities from Lake Croche, Canada to study carbon cycling - C_130208_EF_MetaG | ecosystem: Environmental > Aquatic > Freshwater > Lake | place: Lake Croche, Canada...
TTTAAGATGATTTTTTGTCTCCGCCCTAAAAATGAGTTTTTTTATAAAAAAAAATTTTCGGGCGGAGACATGTTTTTTACTTAATTTATTATTTTTAAATCTTTTAAAGATAAGTAAAAAAATAATTTTTAAAAGTGATTTTTATATAAAAATGTTATAAATTTTCTTTAAATATGAACAAAAAATAGATCGTTTTGCAATAAAATTATTAACTTTGTATGTATTATTTTGTTTCCGCCCGAAAAATATTTATAATTTTATTTTTTCTATCTTCAAAAAAATAAAATTGCATCTATATAAACTAAATTATCAATTACACCAGAATTACACCAGAATTACACTGGAATTACACTAGAATTACACTGGACCAAAAAAAGGGCGGAGACAGAAAAAACAATTTAATTCTTAAAAATATTTTTAATATTTAATTATGATAAAAATTTGTAGTTTTTATTAAAATTATAACTTAAAAATAATATTATATCATATTATATCATATTATAATGGTTAAATACACTTGCATTTATTGTAAAAAAATTTTTTTAAGTAAATATAAACACGATGTGCATAATGAAAAAAAGAAAAATTGTGAATATTTATTTAATCTTAAAAAAAGATATTATTTGGATTATTTTTTAGATGATATCCAAAAAGAAAAAAAGAAAGTTAATTTGTATATCAAAAAAATAAAAATTGAAATAAATAAGATTCAAGATTTTTTAAATAATAATGAAATAAAATGCAAAAAATGTAATAAAGATTTTAAAACTGTTCATGGACTGAAAAAACATATTTTTAATAATTTATGTAAAAATAATAAAAATAAATATGATATTTTAGTAAATAAACAAAAAAATATTAATAATGGAACAGTTAATAATACTAATACTAATAATACTAATAATACTAATAATATTAATAATATTAACAATATAACTATTAATAATAAAATAGAAATGATCCCATTTAGATTTTTAACTTACAATAAGTTTCCAAAAAAATTACAAAAAGAAATTTTAGAACAACCTGGATTATCAATACAAAGAATTGTTCTACATATGCATTTTAATCAAGATAAACCAGAACAAATGAATGTATTATATTGTAATAGAAGAGATTCAAATATGTTAGTATATGATAAATCAGAATTTTCAACAGGTTGGGCTACTCGAGATAAAGACGAAATGTGTGAATTAATTGTTACAAAAGCATTATTTGCACTAGAAGATATTAAAAATAAAAATGAAGAAGATAATGATTTTAATATTGCTAAATTTAAAATCAATGCTACTAAATCATTAATTAATGATGTTGATAATGATTATAAAAGTAGAAAAGACATGAAAAAAAATATTTCAAATTTATGTTATGATAATCATGAAATTGTTAAAAAAAATAAATCTAAACAAGTTAAAAAAAATACAATTTGCAATTAATATTAATTATAAATTAATATTAATAATTTTGTAGACCATTTATAATAATGATATTTTTTATATCAATTATGCTACTATTTTTTTTTATAATGAGATATATTATAGATTTAACTAGTACAACAGAAAAATTTGTAGATGTACCACTTCAAAATACAACACTCCAAAATACAATTAATTTAGATGCAATTAAAGAAATTTCAAAACAAATATCTATTTATAGACCAGCTAATTCATTAAATTTATATTTTGTCAAAGAATATTTGCTTAATAAAATGGCAGAATTAAATTTAACTTGTTCAAAACAATCATTTAATAAAAATATTAGAGGTGTTAAATATTATTTTGATAATCTAATTGGTTTTAATCCAAATAATAATGAAAAATATATTGTATTAGGTGCACATATAGATGCTCCAGTTATAGATAAAATAGAAGCAACTATTGATGCTGCTACATCAGTAGCTTTGATTTTAGAACTTTGTAAAAAAATATTACAAGTTAATCCAAATTTTCCATTATTAATAGTTTTTTTTGATGGTGAAGAAGCTCTTGAAGGATCTTGGGATCATGATAATACTTTACATGGATCAAGATATTTTGTAAATAATTTTGATATAAATAAAATTAATCAAGTATTTATTTTAGACTTAATTGGTGGATCTATTCAAGACAATAAAATTTGTGCATTTAACAATAATCCAGATGCAAAAGAAATTATTAAGGAATTACACAGGATAAATTTAAAATACGATGATATAATTTTTGTTAATCCAGAAAAAAAATCATCAAATAGAAATATATTAGATGACCATACACCATTTTTAGAAAAACAAATAAATGTAGTTGATATTATACCCTCTGTATTTCCAAAAAACCATCACACATTAGAAGATAATTTTAAAAATGTCAACTGGAAATACATTGATATTTTTAGTAATATTTTATTAGAATATTTTATGAATAAAAATAATTTTAAGAAAGAAAATCTTTAATAATTATAATAGTTAAAATGATTACAGATTTACAAAACTTTAATGTAGAATATCATGATATAAAAAAATGTAATAATGATTTTGGAATTAATTACAATCCAAAATATAAAAATTTTAAACAATTTATTTTTACATGTGGTGATAAACAAGATCTTAAACAAAAATTATTAATATTTAGAAAAAAAGATAAGCTGGTAAAAATAATTAAACCAAAAACAAATATATTAGATGCAGAAATTATTTCTCTATTTGAAAATTATCCAATTTATAAAAATATAAACGAAGAATCATTTAGAACATCATTAAAATATTTATTTTTTAAAATAAAATATGGTATTTATGTTAGAATTAAAGATAACAAGTTAAACATGTTTGTTCCTTTTAATAATCAACAATTTAAGAATAATTGGCATTCATTAATTAAAATAGATAAAGATTGGGCAAAATATAATTACCAAAAATTTGTAGATATTAATAAAAGAAATCCAAAAAAGAATGAAATTAATTTTGAAAAAGATTTTACTAAATGGGATGCTGATAATTGTGTTATTGATACTAGAAGATATAGAAGTTATAAACTAATAAATGCATCTTATTATATATCAATGTTTCAGCATTTATGCCGTGAAAGAAAAATATCAGATGTTGAATTTTTTATAAATCATCGTGATTTTCCAGTATTAAAAAAAGACTACACCCAGCCATATAATCATTTATATAATTCTGATTCTGTTCCTCTTGAAAAAAAATATCAAAATAAATATTTTTTGCCAATAACATCAATGTCAAAACGAGATAATTTTATGGATATTTTATTACCCACAGTTGATGATTGGGAAATAATTAATCAAACTATACATTTTGGTATGTGTAGAGATCAATATATTAATTTTGATAAAAAAATAGAAAAAAGATGGTCTGATAAAATACCAACTGCAATATTTAGAGGTTCTACAACAGATTGTGGTTATGATGAAAAAACATCATTGCGATATAAAATACATGAAATATCGCAATTATGGGAGAAAGATAATAAATACAATGAAAATAATAAAATTGATAAAACAAAATTTTTAGATGTAGATATAAATGCAGGTATAACAAAAGTATGGTTTAATGATATTAAATTGGAAAATAAAAATTTACAATATCCAAAAAGATTAGATACTGTTGATAGAATTGAATTTTTAGATATGTCTAATTATAAATATATAATTAATATTGATGGTTCAGTAACAGCATTTAGATTAACAGCCGAATTAAATTACATGTCAGTAATATTAAAAGTAGAATCTGATTATTATATATGGTATTCTAAATTATTAGAGCCATGGAAACATTATATACCAATAAAACGAGATTTATCAGATTTAGCAGAAAAAATAAAATGGTGTAAAGAACATGATGATGAATGTTATGAGATTGCAAAAAATGCACAAGAATTTTACAAAAAATATATTAATAAAGAGTTTGCATTAAATTATTTAGAATTTGTTATGAATTATATAGCAATAAAAACATTTAATTTGGTGTTTTAAACAAATACACTTTAATAATTGGACAAATGCGTTTAATAATAATATAATAATATGTATATTATTATTATTATGGAATTGCTTGAATCACATTTTAATACACTTAGTGGAAATTTAACATATGATGAAAATACAGATACATATGAAATGTTTTCAAACAAATTAGGTATACAAAAACATCTTAATTATTTAACATTTAAAAAATTATTTGAACAAATGAAAGGATTAAAAAATCCATATATTTTAGAATCTGGTATAGCATCTGCGGGAACAAATAGTACATATTTATTTAATGAATATGTAAAAAAATATGGTGGATTCTTTTGGTCAGTAGATATAAATAAATATTTAGTTGATTCACATAAAGGTAATATGTGTCCGGCAACAGAACTAATTTGTGAAGATAGTGTTGCATTTTTTAAAAATTGGTCTAACTCACATGATGTTGCAAATGTAATATATTTAGATAGTTATGATTTAGATTTTTATAATCCACTGCCTTCAGGAAATCACGGATTAGCTGAATATAAATCATTAATGCCTGTAATAAAAAAAGATACATTATTACTAATTGATGATACCCCTATAAATCCTTATTGGTTAGATAGTAGGGGTCTATTATACGATGATATGTGTAAATATTATATTGATAATAATAATACATTACCTGGTAAAGGCATGTTTGTATTAAATGAAATAACAAATGCCAATAAATTAATTCACAACTATCAAGTTTTATATAAATTTAATGATATCCCATTTTACACCCTTGAAGATTTAAAATGAGACAAATAAATGTCAAAGCTTTTATGAGTCATTATATAATTATTATATAAAAATATTTTTGTCCCATTTTAAATCTTCAAGGGTGTAAACAAAAAAATAGGTATAAAAATTTATTGAATGATATAAAGTATTAGATAATATAATATTATAAATGTTATTAGTAAATATAAATTTATTAAATAATTATAGATTAAATAGTATATTTAATGATCCAAATATAATATTTGTAGTAAAATTATTTATTATATTTAGAAATACATTTTATGCTAATTTATTAACAATCGACGCAATATTTAGTTTATTAACAATAATTGATATATTTGATACTGAATTAATAGATATTATTTTTAATAAATATTATTCTATTAATTTGAACAAGAGAGTTTTATTTATTCATAAAAATTTTATAACTATTATTAAAAATAAAATTATATTAAATAAGTTAACATTTTATGAAAAAATAATAATTATTAATTTATTAGAAACTTGTTTTGAGGATACAACGTATTTAATTTTAGATGGTTTTTTATATTTATCGGAAGCTATTATTGTTGGTCAAAAAAATTTAATTTTTTTAAATTTTTTATATAAAAATAAATTTATTGATAGAACTGTACTTGTTGAAAACTTGCCAACTAGTTTATATCATGTTAGAAAATTTATTTATATTACGAGTGATGTAATTAAACAAATATTAAATGATTTATTAAAGATACAATTATATTCTGTAAATATTTACATAAAAATTATTTATTGTGTAAACATGTTAAACTATGATGAGAATATATTCTTAATTATTAAAAATATAAGAAATATTCTTATGAAAAAATTATATTTTTTAGAGGAAGATTGTGATAAATTAATTATAAAACATACATTTAATAGGAATTTTTATTCATTATTGTTGGATGAAAAAAATTATTGCTTATCCAAAAATGTTTATATTAATCCAAATTTGAGAAGATTATTATTAAAAAAAATATGCATGTATGATGTATATTTTATCAGTGATATATTTTATAAATTTGTTTTGAATAAAGAAGAAATTTTTTATTATTTTAAATATTCAAAAAATCCTTCATATTTAGTTTTATTAAAACAGAAAAAAGCATTATTGAAAGAAATTTATCAACAGATTTTATTATTAAATATTTCGGTGTATTGCAGATTAGAAATAATAATATTTTTAAGTAAAAAAAAAATAATTTGTAGTGATATCATTTTAACAGAATTATATAATAACATTAATTATGTTACAATACCATTTATAGATTTATGTAAAAAAAAAAAATTGTTGAATACAAATAATAAATATTTATATAATTTAATTAAAAATGTACTAGCTAAAGATATAAATTATAATATTGATTTATATATAATTGTATATGAATATTTTCCAGATTTAATAAAATTAAATCATTTTAAACATATATATGACAATGTTATTAATTATGATTTTTTTGATCAAATAATAAATAAACATGTTAAGAATATTTTATATAAAATATTGGATATATTAATAATTAAAAATAAAGTTGAAATAAAAAACTTTTTATTTGATAAATTTAGTGAAATTGATTTAAATAATTCATTCCCAATATCAAAATTAAATTATAACATTATTGAAAAAATAATTAGAAATTTATATTTGAATGTATTTGAGTTTGATAATTTAATTAGCACTATAAAAGACCAAGATAATTATTTTATACAAAAAATAAAAAAAATTTACTGCTATAAATATATTTTTTAATTGCAGCATTTTTACTATATTATATCAAAAAAATTGAAAAATTAATTTTATACTGTTTTTAATATAAGTATACATTACAAGCAAGATGGAGGACTTATCGAACCATCAGGTTATTTCGGACTTTTTGCAAGGCTTGGCAAATGGCCAAGACTTCGCAGATAAGGCGAACGCTTTGATGGCAGAGTTGAAAATTCTTTTGTCCTGCATTGGTTATCTGCTTGCTTTGCTTGAAGGCAAAAGCCAGGAAGAGGCCAAAAAAGCTGGACATGCATATCGTTCTGCTTTCTACGCAGCCATGAGAGCGATCCAGGAAAGTCCCGCCGCTGAAGGGATTCTCCATCCAACTCTTCAGTCAACTGTGGACGAGTGTACTGCTGCAATGGAGAACTGTACTACAACACAAGATGAGATTGCGACCAAGATACAAGAACTTGTAGCCAAGGTACATGAACTTCTTCCCGTCCATCTCAAAGCACAAGAAGCCATGTGCACAGTAACGAAGGATATGTACGACATTGTGCATGAGTACAAAGAGCTCTTACCAGAGCTCTTATTAAAGCTCTCATCAGATCCCTCATCAGAGGTCTCATCAGAGACCTTGGAGAAGAGCAAAGCCGAATTTGCTCTCTTTTCCATTGAGGTCGAGCGCTGCATGTCATTGGCGGAACCGATCTATGCTGCCGTTTGCGAAGACGTGCAGAGGTGGAAGAACGAGAATCCCTTGTAAGCGGGATTTTTGTTGGTGGTGGTTTGTAAGCGGGATTTTTATAAGGGATTTTTGTAAGGGATTTTTGTAAGGGGTATTAAAAATAAAAGAAAATTTATAAATTTTCTTTTATTTTTAATTGTAGCATTTTAACCATATTATATCAAAAAAATTGAAAAAATAATTACATACTGTTTTTAATACAAGTATACATTACAGCGACTACAACAACAATGTCGGATCTAGTTTTTGCTTCCTATTCTAGTACTGTTCGCATTCTTGCTCGACTTGCTAAAAAAAGTGTACACTTTGTTATCTTCATCGGCCAACGTAACAAAGCGTACATCTTTTTTAGACTAATTAGAGAAATAGTCAAAGGGGTCTTCGCGGAGAATACCGCGAATTATGCCACGGATGAACTGAAAGAGTGCTTGGCCTGCTTTGGTTACCGCCGGGCTATAACCGAAGGCAAAACCGAGGAAGAGGCCATAGAGGCGGGTAATGATACCTGTTCGGCTTTCTTTTCTTCGATGAGCGCACTGCAAAAAACAGTCGCTCAAAATATTCTGTTTCCGACTCGTCAGTCAACGCGAGACAAGTGTACTGCTGCGATGAAGAACTGTCGCAAAACAAAAGCTGAACTTCTGTTCATCTTACATTAACTTCTTCACAGGCATCTCAAAGCCTGTGCAGCAGTTTGCAAAACGTTGCAGAATTTGTACGCCATTGTTGAAGAGCACAAACGCTTCTTCGCAACGTGTCTGCCAGACTTTGATAGCATTTACGCTGAGAGCGTAATGAATAACGAGTTAGCAGAAGCGATCTTTGCTGCAGTTTGCGAAGACGTGCAGAGGTGGAGATGCGAGAATCCTTGCAAATAGGTTTGTAAGGGGTGTTTGTAAGGGATGTTTGTTAGTGTTTTTAAAAATAAAAGAAAATTTATAAATTTTTCTTTTATTTTTCAAATACTTAAAAATAAAAATATTTTATATGTATTATGAAGTTTATTAAAAATATTATAAAAAAGTTTATGCCAAAAGATATACAAAAACCTGTTGGTAGATGGAGAATAGAACAATGTAATTTGCAAATGAATCAAAAAGTAGATTTATCAAATGAAGACCATTGTGGTCCTTGTGGACAATATGCATTAGAAAAAATAGAATTGAAAAATAATAAAAAAACAGATAATAATTCAGACAAAAATAATTAATGATAATACTATGTATTAAAAATTGAAATTATTATTTTATAGAAGTTAAATGTTATTAATAGTACATTTAAGTTAAAAATCAAATTAAGTTAAACAATTTGATTTTTAACTCTGCTTGTAATGAATCGCACACTTGCCCTTGGGCAATACAGTTCATTAGAACAGTTATTAACAGAACCAATAAAAAAAAAGTTTAATGAACAATTTGAAAAAGAGTTAGAAAATTATGATCCAGATGCAATCAATATGTTATTTAGAACAGTTGCAATTATGCATATTGTAAGAACAGGTTCAATGCCTAATGTAGTACATGTTTTTAATACAATTATTGAAGAATGCGATAATCAATATTCTAGTTTAAAAAGTGTTTTGTCTAATTTTGATCGTGCATATACAAAAATGCGTTCAAACAATGAAACTGTTATTATATTTAATGAAGAATCGAATAGAATTATAAATATATATGATCGAGATGAAACAATGATGAATAAACTGTTAGTAGACGCATTTTATTCGGCAATATTAGATACAATTTAAAAATAATTTTATATTGTATATTAATGAATATAAATTTAATATTGATAATATTTATATTATTGATCTTAATTTTGTCGAGTAATAAAAATTTAGAAGATTTTCAGTTATGTTTTGATACAATTCAACCATTATGTAATATAGATAATCCTTGTGTTAATAATTACACATGCAGTAGTAATACATTTTTATATGGTTGTTGTCAACCAACAAATTTTACAACAGTATCATTAAAAACATTTGAACCAAATGAACCAAATAAATCAACCGAATCAAATGAATCAAATAAAAATAAAAATGTAATAAATAAATTTACAGATTTGAAGAATACATATTATAATAGAAATTTAAGCAATATTTAAGCAATATTTAATTATCTAATATATTTTATATGACAAAAAAAGCACATGAACTGTTAAGAAGTTGGTTTAATAAAGCAGATGCATTAGAAAAACTCCATCGTGAAGCATCTTATTATTATTCAAAGAAAGATTCTTATATAACAATACCTATAATAATTATTTCATCATTAGCAGGATCAATATCATTTATATCAATTAGTAGTACAGAAAATAATTATGTTTTGCCATTACTATCTGGATCATTAAATATATGTGCGACAATAATGAGTAGTACCAAAGAATATTTTGGTTGGAATAAAAAATATTATGATCATAATAATGCAGCATCCGCATATTTAAAATTAAAAAATTTAATAGAAATACAACTTGCATTACATAAATTAGGATTAAATATACCATATGAAAAAATGATACCAGAGATAGGTAGTCTAGTAAATAAAATAGATAATGATGCTGAACCCTTACCAGGATATTTATCAGATAAATATATAATAGCATCTACAGACAATATAGATGTTATAGTTGATACTAATACTGAAGAAAAAGATATATCGTCAATATTAGAAAAAAAAATACTAAATCAATTAGATAATATAGAAGATGAATTTAACAATGATTCAAGTTAAGCGTTAAAAACTACTGCGTTAGTTACAGTTGCAACTGCACTTCCGCCTCCACTTGCAGCAGTTTCCAATATATCAAGTCGTTCCTGAATTCGATTTATTGCATCTCGAAGTGTTACTGTTCGTTCTATAGCTTGATCTGCTGTTCTTGCTGCTGCTTGTGCTGCTCTTGCTGCTGCTTGTGCTGCTCCTGCTGCTGTTTGTGCTGCTAGTGCTGCTCCTTGTGCTGCTGCTGCTGCTCCTGCTGCTTTTTGTGCTTCTGATGCTGCTGCTCTTGCTGCTGTTGCTGCATCAGATGATGATGTTGCTGCTGTTTGTGCTTCTGATGCTGCTGCTGCTGCTGCTGTTGCTGCATCAGATGATGATGTTGCTGCTGAACTATTTTTTATAATAACTGGTACATGTACACTTTGTTCTTTTTGTTTTCTTTCTTGTTCTTTACGCTCTTTATAACCACCACCACCACCAGAACTAGAATTAGTACCACCAACTAAATTATTTTTTAAGTTAACATATTTTTGTTTGTAAGCCAAATATTTGCTTTCATAATCAATAGAGTTATTCATGTATATATATATAAATTATATATTTATTTTAAAATTTATATATTTAAATTAAAAGTAAAATATTTAATTCCTAAACTAAATATTTTTAAGTTAAATCTTCTAATAATATGCAGCTTGCTATCATTGATTTAGTAAACATTTATATCCTCCAACATATTTTTTAATAATAATTTATTAAAACTATTTATTATACTATTAATTTTTGTAAAATTTTAATAGCAATTACAAATCTAAACTTACTCCATTTATATGTATCTCTCTAATTTTATTATTTCTAAGATCTAAATTTATTAAACTTGTTAAAGATTTAAATATATCCTTGTTTAATAACTCTAATTTATTGTTAGCTAGTTTTAAAATAATTAAACTTGTTAAAGATTTAAATATATCCTTGTTTAATGATTCTAATTTATTATTAGCTAGTTCTAAAACAATTAAATGTGAAAAAGTAAATATGTCTTTATCTAATGATGTTAAATTATTGTTATCTAGATTTAATTTGTTTAATGATGTTACAGATTTAAATATATCTTTATCTAATGATGTTAAATTATTGTTATCTAGATATAAATTGCTTAACATTTTTAACTCACTAAATATTGATTTATGTAATGATGTTAATTTATTGTTAGAAAGACGTAACGTATCTAATTTTTTTAAAGTGTAAAATGTACTCCAATTTAATGATGTTAAATTATTATTAGAAAGATTTAAGCTTTTTAATTGTTTTAAATCTGCAAATATGATTGGAGGTAGATGAAAATAATCACCAACCAGTTCAGGTGCGTCTGTACTAATATTTGGATCTAATATATTTCCGCTTAAATGATTGCTAGAAAGATTTAAGTGTTGCAAGTTAGTTAGACCATTAAATGTTTCTAGGGGTAATGATATTAAATGATTATTAGAAAGATTTAATTCTCGCAACTCAGTTAAACCTGTAAATGTATCTTTATGTATTTCAGTAATTCCTCGTTTACTAAGATTAATTTTTTGAATTGTATTTAGATCTGGAAACATTATATTTAATGTAGCACGATTTAAGACTTTAATAAAACCAGCAGCACCAGCAGCACCAGCAGCACTAGAACCAGCACCACCAGCACCACCAGCACCACCAGCACCACCAACAGTACCACCAGCACCACCAACAGTACCACCAGCACCACCAACAGTACCACCAACTAAATTATTTTTTAAGTTAACATATTTTTGTTTGTAAGTTAAATATTTGGTTTCATAATCGAAAGAATTATCCATGAATATATATATATATATATAATCTATAATTTTTTTTTGCAATTTATTAAAAATCACAGAAAATATAAATATTAAAGTTGTATACCATTTATTATACAATTTATTATACAATTTATTATACTATTAATTTCTAATAGCAATTACAAATCTAAACGTAATCCATTTATATGTATGCTTGCTAAATTATAGCTATGTAGATCTAAAGATTAGAAATATTCATGTATATATATTATTTATAATAAATTTATTCTAAATAATATATTAATACAGATGGATATAACAAAATTAGGATATTTATATAATTTATCAAAAGAAGATGTTGAAAAACATTATAAATATTTAAACATACCTATAAATGAACTTTGTTGTTTTTATGATCCAATACCATTTGTAGATATCAATCCATATGATTTTCATACTCCGATAGAACATTTAAAAATGTATTTTAGTAGTATTAATAAAAGTGATATTTTAGAACAAGTATTATTAGCAAGTTATGAATTAGAAAAAACTAAATTTTATGAATATAATGATAATAAAGATTCTAAATTTTATGATCATGTATATTTACAATATATTCAAAATAGACCAAAAACATTTATTTTAACAGTTTGGCCTATTGCTAGCAAATATATTAATGAATTAGTATTATTTTTACAAAAAAATGGTATAGTATATACATTAAAAAAAATATCATTATCTTATTTGGGTGCTCAAAATTTATTATTTCATCTATATAGCAAAATTATACTATCTAAAAATACAATTGAAAGAAAGTTACGTTTTATTAATTCTAAATTAGAATATATTGAATTTAATAAAAATGAAAAAACAGATTTTTATGTAATTGTTTTTGATAATATTAATGATTTACCAATATCAGGAACTGGTGCAGATTTTAAAACACAATTAAGACAGCATTTTTATAATATTATTAAAACAAAAAACCCAACAAAAAATGTAGAATTAAATGATATAGTTCATATTAATGATTTTTTTTATGAAACAATTGAATATGCTCAGATATATTTTCATAATCAAACATTGATGAATTTAGAAAAAAGAAATATATATAATTTTTTATCAGATTCTTTTCAATCATCATTTTTAAAAATAAATGCATTTAAAAATTGGATGATAAAAAATTTAACATTAATAGAGCAACAGAGATTATTATTATTAACTGGTTCATGTTTTTATACATTAGGTTTAAGAAAATCATCAGATATTGATGCTATATTCATTAATATAAAACAAGATAATAATAGAGAAAAAGAATTAGAACAGATAGTATATAATGATTTATTTAATGAAAAAACAAAAATAGAATTTATAGATTCGGGTATGCCAGAAACAATTGCATGGAAAGATTCTTGGACAAAATCAAATAATGAATTTTATAGTACTTTAACACCTAAATTGGATGATTGTATAATATGCATGAATCCAGATATGTATTATTACTTTAATGGTTTAAAAATAATGACATTTGATATGACGTTATTATTTAAACAACATAGATATATACCATCAGATTATGTTGATTTTATAATATTAAAAGAAATATATCCAAGAATAACTGAATTAGAATTATTCTTAAATAGAGATTTAATTTGGAAAAATAAAAAAGATAGAAATATTAAAAAAATTAATGAATTGATTATCAAAAGTTTTCAAAGATATATGGAAAAAGATAAAAGACGCATTAATATTACAAAATATTTATTATAAAAATTTAGTTATTTATTTAGATGATTTTTTAGATGATTTTTTAGATGTCTTTGCTTGAACACTTGCAACTGGTTTTTTTTCTTCTTTGGGTCTTAACATGTTAAAGATAAATAACATTATAATGGGGAAGAAAAATGCAATCATAATTTTAGTAAAATCTAAAGGATATAGATTAACAAGTGCAAAAACAAATAAGATTAAAAATTTAAACATATCATTTTGAAATAGCTCACCAACTGCTTTAGGCATAGGTTGAATAGTGTAACCTACTAAAACAGCAGTTAACATAATAAAGAAAAATCTAATATAGACACTATCAACAGCAAAGTTTAATCCATTAGATAAATAATCACAAATACCTGAACCAGACATCATTTTAGCACCAGTCGTAGATGGTACAGGTGGTTGGTATACTGCGGATGGAACGGATAATCCAGGTGTAAATTTTGGGGGAGAATAATTAGTTGACATAATATATATATATATATTAGATAATATTTAAAAAAATAAATATTAAAGTATTTTTTTAAATAAAATTACAAAAAATTAATTTTATTATCTTTGATTTTTAAATTATTTTCTGAAAATATTATATCAATTTTATTAAAAAGTAAAAAATCTAATCCTAGAATAATTGGAAAAGACTCAATCAAATTTAAATTATTAGAATTTATTATAATGGGTGACATGTATAATTCATTATTTTCAATATTAATAGTTGTACACCATATTCTACCACAACAATTTAATTTAGATTTTTTATTTGCTAATGTATTTAACATACCATTAAAATTAGAATCTATTAAATAATCTAATTTTTCATTACAAATCAAATTATACGAAATTAAAGTATTAGATGATGCTGTATCAATTAATGCAATATAATTATTATTATTAATATAGATTGGAATAGTTATATTTTTTTGTAAATTAAATATTTCTGGTATATTTAATAAAGCAAAATTATAATTATCATCAATATTTGCTTCCATTATTAATTAGATTAAAATAATATTAATTTTATATTTTTTCAATTTTTAATCTAATTAATACCAATTTAAATTTAAATTTTGATATACATTTTTAGCATTTTTTCTAAAAAACATAATCAAAATTGAGGAATTACCACTGCTACATATTATTGATTTTAATAAATCTTGTTTTTATAATACTTTTAAAATAAGAATATATTTAGAGAATCAATTATCTTGCTTTATTGATGATTTGTTATCACTATCTGAACATCTAGAAATATATTATATGAAAACAAATTCAATTGGTGCATCACCAGGAGCACTTTGGCGTTATTTAGCATTTGATGATAAAAATCTAGAAGTAGTTACTGTTAGTGATATTGATGTTAAATTTAACAATATGATAATTAACAATAATAGATTAAAAATATTTCTTGAAAAATTTCAAACATTTGGTAGATTATTATCTTATTATAAAGATGATTTTAGACAAAATAAAGTAGACAACATACCTTATCCATTAAATTATCCTGTATGTACTGCATGTTCTTTATTTATGCGTCCAAAAAAATTAGATATTAATATGAAACAGTTAATTATTAATTATATTCATTATCGCAAATATAGAACAACAACAGTAAAACCATCTGAAGAATTTGATGATAAAAATACTTATAAATATAATACACCAATTGGTTCATTATTATATGGACCTGGTGGAGATTGGACTGTTTATGGTTTTGATGAAAAAATTCTAAAACATACATTATTTCCATATTTAGTTCAAAAAGGAGAAGTATTAAGTTTTGTGCATTTTAATAAAAATGTAATAGAACAATTCGAATCATCACATTCGATAGTAATTGATTATAATTTTTGTAATGAATTTAATAATGAATTTGTTGAATTATAAAATAATTTATATTTTTTATTTTTTTAGACTACATAAAATTTTTTTAATTTGATTAATTTTATTGCTACTTTTTTTTTGTTCTTGTTCCATTATTTTTTTAATATCATTTAGTTTTTTTATTTGCTCATTGATATCTTTTAGTATAAAATCATAAGCACGATACTCTTTTAGAAATCCTGCTTTTGATGCAAATAAATCATTAATTCTTTCATCTAATAATTGTTCATTACTCGGATGCAGAGTTTGACCATTTAGCATCTTTAAAAGTGGTGGTTGACTTGTTTGTGGTTGACTTGTTTGTGGTTGACTTGTTTGTGGTTGACTTGTTTGTGGTTGACTTGTTTGTGGTTGACTTGTTTTATATTTTGCTTTTTCATTATCTCTAACATTTTGTCCTTGTTCCTTAATTTTTATAATAATATCATAACCTGGAGTGTTTTCATCAATATTGTCTTCTAAAAAATTGTTATTAGCAATTGGACTTGTCATTGATGTATCAGATTCAAAAGTTGATATATCTGAAATAACTGATTTTGGACTCTCAATTACTTTTGTAAAATGTTTTTTTGGAACTGAAAAAGCGGAAGTTGGTGATTGTACAAACTTTTTTTTTGTAACAGCTCCTGCTACACCTGGTGCTACAGCTCCTGCTACAGCTCCTGCTACAGTTGGTGCTATAGCAAAGCAAGTATTGTAATCTAACATAGCATCATACCGATCTGACACAGTTGAATTATTATTTTCTAATTTTCTAAGTGGCTTTCGCCATTGTTTTTGTTTTGTTTCCATGATCAATAGTAAAATTGTAACTATATATTGTTCATGGATAAATAAATTCAATTTTTATGGATAAATAAATTAATTTATGTATTAAAAAATTGAATTTATTAATACATGAATATTAATAAACAATATATTACTTAACTTGGTTATTAACTATGAGCTTGGAAATAAATAGTATAGAATTGAGTGATTCTACAAAAGCTGCTGTTTCTGCAGAATTGAGTGATTCTACAAAAACAGATTCTACAAAAACAGAATCTGCTGTTTCTGCAGAAGACGAATGTCTAATATGTTTTTTAACAATTAATTCAAATACATTTAAAATTACGCAAACATTTTGCAATCATTTATTTTGCAAATCATGTCTTCAACGATGGATAGCAATAAATGCTAGTTGTCCTACATGCAGAAAAGAATTAAAAGAAAAAAATTATTGGGATTATTACACAAATAAATGCAGAAAAGAACAATTAAAATCCAATCTTACAGATTCAGAACTTCCTAGAGATCCTAGAGTTTCTAGAGAAGATCGCAATGATATATTTGCTGAATATTTTCAAGATATATCTAGAATAGTTGAACCATTTTTTAGAACTAATCAAATGACAGGTGCTTTAAGAACTAATCAAATGACAAGTTTTGGTTCAGAAAGAGTTGAAAGAGTTGAAAGAGTTGAAAGAGTTGAAAGAGTTGAAAGAGTTGAAAGAGTTGAAAGAGTTGAAAGAGTTGAAAGAGTTGAAA